>Ga0180223_1000134_pt1 | contig 142683 bp, 142 predicted proteins | sample eDN5th30CKraftOP_FD_151337 | JGI IMG/M metagenome (GOLD analysis project Ga0180223, IMG submission 151337) | Enriched Organic Plus compost microbial communities from Emeryville, California, USA - eDNA 5th pass 30_C Kraft OP (version 2) (version 2) ...
CAACACGAAACGACCACACAGCGCATTGGGCTATCGCCCGCCAGCCCCGGAAACCATCCTTCCGATGGACCAAAGACCGGCGATGCACTAACTTTTAAAATGGACCACTCAAGTGGGGCTGATCAAGATGATGTCAGCATTTTCCTGCCGGCGCAAAGTGAAGCAGACGAGTGCGTTTGTCGCGCTGGTTGCGACTTTACTCTTTTAGTGCGGTGCTATGATGAGCTCCAACGATCGCTGGTGTAGGAGCAACGTGGGCTGCCGTTTCCCCTGAAGGGGCGCTTATCAAAAAGGCGCGGATGAGCTGCAAGCTTCGTTGTTGGGACCAGTACATCGTGCCGTGCCTTACCGGATGCGTTTAGGTGGAGGCGATCCTTTGGTTTGGTGGAGTTTCAAGGGGCATCTCAACCATTCGTTTGTTTCTCTGTTCGTTCCTAATGGCGCTTTCCGGACAGCAATGCACCCGGAAAGTTATCGAGGTATTTGCGCCGTCTAAAACGTCGGCCCTTCAGAAATTAGCTTTGCTCATTGCCTTATACAACAGCAAGGCTCCGGTTCTGGTGCCTCGCAGTTTCTGGGACATCGCCGAGCTGCCATTGCGGACATTTTAGGCTGCAGGAGGACAAACTATGTTGCCCTCCTTACATCGTCGTTTACTCGCTCACGAGCACCCGCTGGTCGCGCCGCACGTATCGCACTTCTCGCAGGTCCCGTTCCGCACCATGGTGAAGTTCTGGCATTCGGAGCACATGTTGCCCGTATAGCCCTGCATGATCGCCTGCTGGCGGCGCTGGGATTCGAGCTTCTTGGCTTCCGCCGCCTCTTCGGCCGCCGTGTCGGTGAAGAGGGCGTTCACGCCTTCCTCTTCGGCCACCTCTTCGGCCAGATCCCTGGCACGCTCCTCGTAGTCGCGGCGGAAGGCGGTCGCTTCCTCCTGAAGGCCCGCATAAGCGTGCTTCAGCGCCGTGACGGTAGCGCCGGAAGAGATGGCGCGTACATTGGAGCCGCTCGAGGCGGTCGGCGCAGCGCGGGCAGGGGCGAGAGAGCCCGGGGCGGCTTCGCCCTTCGGCTCGCCCTTGCCGCTCACCACCTTGAAGGGCGTGGCGCCGCGCATCAGGCCCTTGGAGAAGGGAAGCGCCTTGCCCTCATTGATACCGCGGCCGAGCGCGGTGTTGGAGAAGTCCGACGTGTCGACATGCGCCAGGTCCGCGCGGCCGAGATAGGAGACGGCGAGCTCGCGGAAGACATAGTCGAGGATCGAGGTGGCGTTCTTGATGGCGTCGTTGCCCTGCACCATGCCCGCCGGCTCGAACTTCACGAAGGTGAAGGCATCGACGAATTCCTCCAGCGGCACGCCATATTGCAGGCCGATGGAGATGGCGATGGCGAAATTGTTCATCATGGCTCGGAAGGCCGCACCTTCCTTATGCATGTCGATGAAAATCTCGCCCAAGCGTCCGTCATCGAACTCGCCGGTGCGCAGATACACCTTGTGCCCGCCGACCACGGCTTTCTGCGTGTAACCCTTGCGGCGGTTGGGCAGGCGCTCGCGCTCGCGCACGACGCGCTCGACCACGCGCTCCACGATCTTTTCCGTGACCTGGGCAGCGCGGGCGGCCATGGGTTGCGCGAGCAGAGCTTCCACCGCGTCCTCTTCGTCCTCCTCATCATCGGCGATGAGGGAGGCATTGAGCGGCTGCGAAAGCTTCGAACCGTCGCGATAGAGCGCGTTCGCCTTCAGCGCCAGCTTCCAGGAGAGCATATAGGCGTTCTTGCAGTCCTCGACGGTGGCCTCGTTCGGCATGTTGATCGTCTTTGAGATCGCGCCGGAGATGAAGGGCTGGGCCGCCGCAAGCATGCGGATATGGCTTTCGACCGAGAGGAAGCGCTTGCCGATCTTGCCGCAGGGGTTGGCGCAGTCGAAGACGGGCAGGTGCTCTTCCTTCAGATGCGGCGCGCCTTCGAGCGTCATGGCGCCGCAGACATGGATGTTGGCGGCCTCGATGTCCTTCTTTGAGAAGCCGAGCGCCGGCAGCATCTCGAAGGAGAAGTCGTTCAGCTGCTCGTCCGTGAAGCCGAGGGTCTCCTTGCAGAAATCCTCGCCCAGCGTCCACTTGTTGAAGGCGAATTTGATGTCGAAGGCGGATCTCAGCGCCGCGTTGAGCGCCTCGATCTTCTCGTCGGTGAAGCCCTTGACCTTGAGCGTGGACGGGTTGACGCCCGGCGCCTGGTTCAAATTGCCGTGGCCGACGGCATAGGCCTCGACCTCGGCGATCTGCGCTTCGGAATAGCCGAGCGTGCGCAGCGCCTCCGGCACGGCACGGTTGATGATCTTGAAATAGCCGCCCCCGGCGAGCTTCTTGAATTTCACCAGCGCGAAATCGGGCTCGATTCCGGTCGTGTCGCAGTCCATGACGAGGCCGATCGTGCCGGTGGGCGCAATCACGGTCGCCTGCGCGTTGCGGTAGCCATGCTTTTCGCCGAGCGCCAGCGCGCGATCCCAGGCGGTGCGGGCATGCTCGATGAGGGCCGGATCAGGGCAGTGCTTCGCTTCGAGCGGCACCGGATTGACGGAAAGCTGCTCATAGCCGTCGCGCTGGCCATGGGCGGCGCGGCGGTGGTTGCGGATGACGCGCAGCATGTGCCTGGCGTTGCGCTCGTAATCCGGGAAGGCGCCGAGTTCGGACGCCATTTCCGCCGAAGTGGCGTAGGCGACACCCGTCATGATCGCGGTGAGCGCGCCGCAGATGGCGCGGCCCTCGTCGGAATCATAGGGGATGCCGGAAGTCATGAGCAGGCCGCCGATATTGGCATAGCCAAGGCCGAGCGTGCGGTACTCGTAGGAGAGCTTCGCGATTTCCTTCGAGGGGAACTGGGCCATCATCACGGAGACTTCGAGCACGACGGTCCAAAGGCGGACGGAGTGCTCATAGGCCTCGATATCGAACTTGCCGTCCTTGCCGCGATAGGCAAGCAGGTTGATGGACGCCAGGTTGCAGGCCGTATCGTCCAGGAACATGTATTCCGAGCACGGATTGGACGCGCGGATGGGACCGGCCTCGGGCGAGGTGTGCCAGTCGTTCATCGTGGTGTTGAAATGCAGGCCCGGATCGGCCGACGCCCAGGCAGCATAGCCGATCTTGTCCCACAGCTCGCGGGCCTTCAACGTCTTGGCCGGCTTGCCGTCGATGCGCCGGATGAGCGTCCAGTCGCCGTCATTCTCCACGGCGCGCAGGAAGTCGTCCTTGATGGAGACGGAATTGTTGGAGTTCTGGCCGGAGACGGTGAGATAGGCTTCCGAATCCCAATCCGTGTCATAGGTCTTGAAGTCGATCGACGTATAGCCCTGGCGCGCGAACTGGATGACGCGCTTGATGTAGTTCTCAGGCACCGCGTTTTTCTTCGCCGCCTTGATCTCGCGCTTCAGAGCCGGGTTCTTGGTGGGGTCGAAGCAATCGTCATTGGCGCCTTCGCAGTTCACGCAGGCCTTCATGATCGCGTCGAGGTGCTTCCGCACGATCTTGGAGCCGGTGACGAGGGAGGCGACCTTCTGTTCCTCGTTGACCTTCCAATCGATGAAGGCCTCGATGTCGGGGTGGTCGACATCGACGATCACCATCTTGGCGGCGCGCCGCGTGGTGCCGCCCGATTTGATGGCGCCGGCCGCGCGGTCGCCGATCTTGAGGAACGACATGAGACCCGAGGACTTGCCGCCGCCGGAAAGCTTTTCGCCTTCGCCACGCAGCTGCGAGAAATTGGAACCGGTGCCGGAGCCGTATTTGAACAGGCGGGCCTCGCGCACCCACAGGTCCATGATGCCGCCTTCATTCACGAGGTCGTCGGCGACGGATTGGATGAAGCAGGCATGCGGCTGCGGATGCTCGTAGGCCGACTTGGATTTGGTCAGCTTGCCCGTGAAGGGATCGACATAATAGTGACCTTGCCCGGGGCCGTCGATGCCGTAGGCCCAGTGCAGGCCCGTATTGAACCATTGCGGTGAGTTGGGGGCGACGCGCTGGGTGGCCAGCATATAGGCAAGCTCGTCCATGAAGGCTTGGGCGTCGGCCTCGGAATCGAAATAGCCGCCCTTCCAGCCCCAATAGGCCCAGGTGCCGGCAAGCCGGTTGAAGACCTGACGCGCGTCGGTCTCGGAGCCGTAACGCTCACCTTCGGGAAGTGCAGCGAGCGCCTCCTCATCGGCCACGGAGCGCCACAGGAAGGAAGGAACGTCGTTCTCTTCAACCTTCTTAAGGCGCGCGGGCACGCCGGCCTTGCGGAAATATTTCTGCGCCAGGATGTCGGCGGCGACCTGGCTGAATTGTGCGGGAACGTCGATGTCCTCAAGCCGGAAGACGATGGAGCCGTCCGGGTTCTTGATCTCGCTCAATGCTTTGCGGAAAGGGATCTCCGCATAGGGAGACTGGCCTTCCTTGGTGAATCGACGTTCGATACGCATCTTTCGCGTCCCTCATGATCTCAAGATATAGCGCCTGCCGCGAAAGAATGCTCGTCGCATCCGCCTCGCCGGCCGCCCAAATCCGCCGCCTGCTGCCATGCGCTGACACATGACAGCCCCAATACCTGCTCCCGCCCGCTGCCTGGCTCGGATGAAACATCCGCGCAAAGCTGCCGGGCAAGTCCGGCTGGTCCCCATGACGCTTCCTGTGATTGTCTCTCCGAATGGAGAACTTCACATTATATGGTGTCGAGTATGCCGCGCAACGCTAAATATAGCATTAACAGCCTGCAAATACCACTACGACACCCGCGCCCCCGTCGCCTTGCCATCGGACAGAAAAACACCGTCTCCACCCGCGGCGACAGCGGGTGAAGCGCAACGCGCTACAACTGACAAAAGGAATAACCGACTGACTGTCCGAACTCTCGGCGCGCCCGTGACAGGCGCTCCTTTCATATAAAAGGCGACTCGAATGCGCGCGTCAAGCAGTCGTTTGATGTAGGTTTGATGACGCTAGATATTGTGTGTCCCGGGTGTGGATATCGGGGAGAAGGCGCGAGAGGACTTGAGGCGTTACATGACGGGCTCATGGCCCCTGGGAACGCTCGTCCGATCGAAACGGTCCGGTTCAGGACAGGGTTCCCTCTCTTGCCGTTTCAGGCTTTTGGTCTCCGGGGACGGTCCTGGACCGGAGCCGTGGTGTCCTCCGCTACCTCTGCAGGAGCGAATAGCCGCGGTATCCCGGCAGTCATCCTGGTGCCGCCCATGATCGGCGGTCCCATCATCATGAAGCCTTGCGGGCGATGCTTACTAGCGTCCCCGGGGAAGGCTAGGCAAAGGCGTCTAATAAGAGAAAGACCACAGCCGCCAACGCGGCAGACGCAGGAACGGTGAGCACCCACGCCGCTACGATCGTGCGAACATGGGCGCGACGCACCAGTTTGCGCCGGATGATTTCCTCGCGGGAGAGGCCGGCGCCCCTCTTCTCGTTATCTTTGGTCTTGCGGGCAGCCTCGCTCCGCTTTCCGCTCTTGTCTTTGCTTCCGTTCCGCACCGAGTATTTCCGCTCGATATAGGCGCGGCGGCGCTTGGAATTCGCGGTGTACCACTCGCGAAAGAAGCCGACGCCGAAGACGGCACCGACCGCCGTGTGTGTGGAACTGATAGGCAAACCAAGGGCGGACGCGATGATGACGGTGAGCGCCGCCGACAGCGCGACGCAGAATGCACGCATCGGATTGAGCTTTGTTATCTGCTCGCCCACCATACGGATCAGCTTCGGGCCAAAAAGCAGAAGCCCGAGCGAAATGCCGATCGCACCGATGATCATCACCCAGGGGGGGATGAAGACTTCCGCCGAAACCGTATTCGCTTGAGCGGCTGAAACGATTGCCGCGAGCGGGCCTACGGCGTTCGCGACATCGTTTGCCCCGTGGGCAAAAGAGAGGAGGGCGGCTGAAATGATGAGGGGCAAGTTGAACAGGCGGCGCAGCGACTGGTTTCGATTCTCCATTCCTTCCGACTGGCGGCGGACCTGGAAATGGGAGATCGCCCAGGAAAGGGCGAAGGCGGCAAGCCCCAGAAACACCACGGCGCCGTTCGAGACATGGAGGACCTGCCGGAGCCCCTTCATTACCAGATAGGCGGTGAAGGAGCCTGCCATGATGGCGATGAGCAGCGGCACCCAGCGACGCGCCGAAGCGATCTTGTCGTCCTGGTAGATGATCATGGTTTTTATGAAGGCCAGGAAAATCGCTGCCACGACGCCGCCGATCAGCGGTGAAACGACCCAGCTCGCCGCGATCTGAGCCATCATCGGCCAATTGACGGATGACAACCCGGCTGCCGCGATACCCGCGCCCACGACACCGCCGACAACGGCATGTGTGGTGGAGACCGGTGCTCCGATCCATGTGGCCAGATGCACCCATAGAGCGGAGGAAAGCAGCGCGGCCAGCATCGCTCGTATGAATACACCTGGATCGCCCACCGCTTCAGGGGCGATAATGCCCCTGGAAATGGTCTCCACCACATCGCCCCCGGCGATAAGCGCGCCCGCGCTTTCAAAAATGGCGGCGATCAGAAGGGCGAAGCCAAGCGTCATGGCCCGGGCGCCGACGGCTGGCCCGACATTGTTGGCCACATCATTAGCACCGATGTTTAGCGCCATATAGGCCCCGACCGTGGCGGCTGCGATGATAACGACGGCACCGGGCTCGCCGAAGACATAGAAGCCGGCAAAGACGGATGCGAGCGCAAGGAAAAGGAGCGCAAGACCAGGCGCAGCAAGCCCGCGCGCGACATGGCTCGTCGCTTCCTCGACATAGACGAGCTTGTCTAAGTCCTTGTCGAGAGTTTCTTTTCTCGGTTTGATCGTCGTCTCGGTCATTGGCGGTCCGAACTACTGGCACCCGCGTCTTAACCGCGTTGCCCCCAAATTGCTCCGCCTAGGCAATAATCACCGAAGGTATCGACGCCAACGAGAAAAACGATCCATCGTTCCTCAGGCGGCGATTTTCCGTGGATTACCTTCGAAGGTTCCGATTATTCGGGAAAGGTCCGGCTCGATGACGAGCAGCGCTGCTTCTTCGGGCGCGAACCAACGGCGGGTTCGCTGCTTCTTCTCGGCCCAACGCTTGGCCTCACGCTTTACCTCGAGGGGAAAGACAGCCACCTCGCACCGCGACCGCAGGCCTGAAGACATCTGCTTGCCATAGATATAGCGGCCGATCTCCGCCGAGATGGTACCTTCAATACCAGCCTCCTCCATAGCTTCGCGGACGGCCGTTCGATCGAGTGTTTCGTCACCCTCCGGCCAGCCTTTGGGGAGGACCCAGCGTCCCGTGTCGCGGCTCGTAACAAGCATGACTTCGACCACGCCATCCTTGCACCGCCAGGGCAGGGCGGCTGCCTGGATGCGCGGCGGCTTCCCACCGAACAGCCTGCGAAGCCGCTCCAATATCGTCGTCCGCTCGAGCCGGCCTGTCATTCCGTTTGCTACCTCATCGAAGCTTTGACGAATAACATATGCCTCGCCAAGCTATAGGCAAATAATGGGTCGACGTCGTGCTCGTTCCCCGGGCGCTCCTCCAAGCGGGAGATCATCAAAATGAGGAGGAGAAGCGTAAGCCGAACCAGCGAGCCGAAATAACGAATAACTATCACCCTATTTGGGTCACGCGCGCCTATCGATATGCCATCCTAAAATACTTAAATTCATTTTTTTTAGCGGAATAGTAAAATGGTAACCGGGATATCCACGATCGGCAGGCGTCGACACTGCACCAGCGCTGAAGACGAGCCTACTTCCAAGAAAGCCAGAACGACTGCGCCGACGCGCAACGAGATATTGGATGGTTGGGGGATAAAGCTCTCCACGCCGAAACCCGAGAATACGCGCACGGTCGCAAATCTCGTGAAAGTCAGTGAAAGCAAAGCCTTCGAGTCTCCGGTCAGCAGACTGAGACATCTGCATCCAGACAGCCTCTATGGAAAAACTGATCCGAGTACGGCAGGGGATCACTCCCCCTCCGTGGCCGCGTTCGGCAATGCGACGTTGAGAACAGAATGGGAAAATGCCTTCAACAGCAAAGGCTGCGAAGACTTGCGCCAGAGGACGATCGAGGAGCAACTTGAAAAGCATGGGGTGCCACCGATCACGGTCATCCGCGGCAGGTTCAAAGAAGTAGAATTCGGATTGAATCTCGATCAGCACTTCGTGCCAACACTGCAGTTCACGATCGACGACTTTTACAACGACCCGGGCGGAAAATCCCGGAACAGCGCGATGGGCGCAGCTGCTCACACGATGCTCACATCACTGCGCGAAATGAACAATGCAGGCGAAAAGGCTGGCCAAGACGATCAGGATCGGTTGCTCGACAACACGGCGTCTTCCTATTCTCGCTATAAGCCGGCCAGCTACGCGGAGCAGCTTATGGCTCGTGATTTGCTGAGCGGGAAGGCAGAAAAGGGCGACGGCGGAGAGGCAGGCCGAACTGCGCCCTCCTCCGAGGAGGGCCTATCCCCTTGCCCCATCCCGGAGGACCCCAAAGTTCCGGAGGTGCAAGCCGGCGGCGTGCATCTGCCAAGGGTCAATGTTTATGCTGGCCAGCGTGAAACAGCTCCACAGGTGGCTTATCACTGGGTGAAGGAGCCAGTCGGGGAGCACCGAAAGATTGCCGTCCTGCAACCCATGCCCGATGTGGCACGCAAGGCCGTGCTGCACCATTCCAAAAGCGGCGTTGCGCCCCTGATCGGCCAGCTCGCAATAAATATGTGGTATCGCGAAAAACGAAGCGAATATGAAAATGCGCTGAGAGAGGCGCGAAGAGAGGCGCTGAGGGAAGGTTTGAGGGAAGCGCTGAAGAATCCGTCCGACGAGGAGCAAGAGAAGGTGCTCAGGAATGCGTCCGACGAGGTGGAGAAGGCGCTGAAGAACCGGTCGGACGATCTGGAGGAGGTGCTGAAGAATGCTCGGAATGTGCTGGTAAAGGCGAACTACAAGCCGGTAAGGGCGCTGAAGATCGACTATAAGCCGAGCGACACTCTGACCTTTTTGGAAACGCTGAAGGCGCGCCGGGACGAACTGTCGGAAGAGACGGAATCGGGTTTGCGCACCCCCGAAAGCACCAGCTCGACCGAAACGGCTCTTTCGCATCCGTCCATTGACGAATTGTCCGGGGCTTCAAGCCCGGCGAGGGAAGACGCCGAACCAGGCCCGATGGTCAAGGTAGAAGGATGAGACCGGATCGCCTTTAGGAACTGCTAGGCTGAAGTTCCAATCATCCAGAAGCGGATGGAGGACGGCGTTCCCTGTCAGGTGTCGCCGTCCTGCTTTTTAATCAAGCGATTGCAGCCTAAGTCTAGCCGGCCTCGCTCTCGGCAATCGGCCGCTGATAGGAAAAGCCCATGTCCCAGGGGAAATAAATCCAGGTATCCTGGGAGACTTCAGTCACAAAAGTATCGACCAGGGGGCGCCCCTTCGGCTTGGCATAGATCGTTGCGAAATGGGCTTTCGGCATCATCGCACGGACGATCGCGGCCGTCTTGCCGGTATCCGTGAGATCATCAACGATCAATATGTCCTTTCCCTCATCTTCCAGCAGAGGGGGCGAGATTTCCTTCAGGAGTTTCAGCTCTCCCTGTTCGCTGTAGTCGTGATAGGAAGCGATGCAAACCGTCTCGATAAGGCGAATGTCAAGCTCGCGTGCAATCACCGCTGCAGGGACGAGTCCGCCCCGGGTGATGCATACGATTGCCCTCCAGCGGCCGTTCGTGCCGGCAAGACGCCAGGCAAGTGCGCGGGCATCGCGATGGAATTGATCCCACGAGACGGGAAAGGCTTTTTCTGGAAGGGACATTTCATGCACTCCTGAGCCAGGCGGCCGCACCTGGAATGCGTCGGGAATTAGCCGGAAAGACGAGGAAAATGCAAGAGCGGCGATGCTGCCGAGGCTCCCGTAGTGACTGGCCTTCGCTCTTCGCTTGCTGGATTTGCTTCGAAACCCAGCTGCAAAGTAAATCGCACTTTAAATCGAAAGACATAAGGATGAGGGATTGTATTGTGAAATTTAGAGAAGCAAATGATAAAATATGCATCGTTTTTATTTCTAATAATATCGATCACCTGCGCGCGTGCCGAGGTAATTTCGGTGACGCCGGCGGATGCCAAGGCTGGTGAAATCAAGGCGGCAAAGGTATTCTACGTAGGGGAGGTGAGCGAGCGAAAGGTGGCCGAGCTCATTTCGGTGCTCGACAGGCTGAACAGCGACAATGAAGCGCTCGCAAACATCTATCTCTATATAAACAGTCCCGGGGGTGATGTGGACAGCGCGCAGACGGCGTACTGGGCGATCAAGAGCTCGCGCATTCCCGTCACCGCGGTAAACGTATCGACCGTCGCTTCCGTCGCGACAGTCATGTTCTGCGGAGCCAAAGTAAGAACCGCGTTTCCGGGGACGGTTTTCGTGCTCAAGCCGGCAAATATCACGCTGCCGGCAATGTCGATTCAGCCTGTCCAGTACGTGCTCTCGAGGGAGCTTCTCAAGTCATACACGATGTCTTTGCAAGCGTTTATCGCGAGTGCACGAACTTGCCTGCAGAAGAGGTGTCGACCATCGTGGAGAGCGCCGACGACAGGCTCTTGATGAATGCAGGAGAAGCTCTGGAGAAGGGCGTGATCTCCGGCGAGACGCGGGAAATCGTAGACACGCCCTTGTCGTACACCATTGTCGACAAGGATGGTCTCAGCCTCAATGTAATGGTCGGCTATAAAGATTGATCGGTGGTGTTATGAGGTTTATATTGCTAATTGTTGTCTTCTTTTTTGGTGTGGTATTAGGCATATTTATATTTATGGGTACATCAATAAGGGAGGAATTTTCTGATGTGAAGTATGCGAAAATTTTATTCTCAGAAGAAGTTACGCGGGATTCGGTCCCTAAACTTATATCGACCATCGAAGAGATTAATAGAGACCATGAAGGCCTGGAAAAAATATACTTATATATTATCAGCTGGGGTGGTGACGCAGACGGTGGCGAAGCGGCCTATCAGATCATAAAGAGTAGCCGGATACCAATCACGACCGTCAATCTCGCTAATGTCGGCTCAGCGGCAACTTTTATGTTTTGCGGCGGAAAGGAACGCCTCTCATTTGAGGATGGGACCTTTCTTCTGCACCCCCCCGCGAACGTTGCACCAAAGCGTACCTGGACGCCCGACGAACTGCGCCAGATGGAGGAAGTGCTTCGTACAAACGTAAATTTTGGCGTTGAGGTCTATAAATCCTGCACGACGATACCGGAGGCGGAGATCAAGGCTCTTTTGTACAGCGAAGATCAGCGGCTCGTCCTTTCCGCGAAGCAGGCGAAGGAGAAAGGCCTGATTTCCGGCACCGTAAGCGAGATTATCGATACACCGTATTCCTATCTCGTCAGCGACGAGTAGTGCCAAAGAGATGCCCGCAAAAGGGGCGAGGGGATGCTCTTGCCCGTGAGGAGTAGGTGCGTTCCTTGCAGGATGAGCCCGAAAACCGGGATCGGTTCCGGAAAGCACGATACACCGATCCAATAACTTGCAGCGTCCTTTGTGCGTCCTAATGGACGCACGGGGCTGTGGCCCTTTCAGTGGGACAACAGCGTTGGCGTGGTCATCGATTGCAGCATTTTGCGCGTGACCCCGCCGAAAACGAATTCCGCGAGACGCGAACGGCCGAAGGCGCCCATGACAAGAAGGTCGGCATTGGCTTCCGCAATGTGATTGGCGATCACTTCGTCATGTGAGAGACCGTTCGACTGCTCGGCGCTGAGGGTAACGTCTATACCGTGCCGGGCCAGGCTCTGGGCAATAGCGGCACCGGCCATTTCGGCGTCCTGATCCATCGTGTCGCGCGCGTCGACGCTGAGCACTTCGGCGCGCCCGGCCTCCCTCAACAGTGGAAGGGCATCAAAGGCGGCGCGAGCGGCTTCCTTGCTGCCATTCCATGCCAGCACAGCCTTCTTGAAGGGCTCCGAGCGGCCGCTGAAGGTGTATGGAACGAGGAGCAGGGGGCGGCCGGTTCTGAAGAGTAGGGCCTCCAGATCGGAGCTGCGCAGCGAGTCGGCATCGGGATCGTTCTGCAGCGCAATCACAAGATCCGCGGTACGGGCGCTCTCGATGCCGGAGACGGCTGAATCGCCGGAGACATTGTCATAGCTGCGCCATTCATGAGCTACGCCTTCAGCCTCGGCACGCTCGCCGAAGAACCTCTTCAGCTCCTGATGGCGTCTGAGCGTGTCCTCCTGAAGGGCAGTGTTAAAATCGATGGCCGGCCCGCCCATGGGAGAAACCACAGGCATGGGAAGCGCTTCTGCGTGGAGACCGATGACATGGCTTCCATGGCGCGCGGCAAACGGTAGTGCGAAATCCAGAACCCGTTTGGCGTCTACCTGGCTCTGCAGGATCACGAGAACCGTCTTGTAGGTCATGGAAGCCTCCTTCGCATCTGTTCACCCCGCAAAGGAGAGAATGGGCGTGTGTCAACTTTGTTGCAAGAGGCGGTCAAGCATCCGCTCGATCTCGGCTTTGGCGGCTTGAAGCGTCTCCTCGGAACGCGAGCGTATCACCAATTCGGTCCAAAACCTGCCATCCACATATTTTGGATAGGAGCCGATGATCGTTTCGGGAAAGGCCTTCTGAACTTCGCCCAGAGCCCCCCCGATCGTTCCTTCCGGAAGAGGTGAGGGGATGGAGACGGACAGAAGCTTTGCCCCGGTCCTAAGCGTCGGCACAATTTGATCGAGCATCGCCTGGAAGATCGCCGGAACGCCAGCCATCACGAAGACGTTATCGATCGCAAATCCCGGCGCAACCGAGATGGGATTGGGAATGTGCCTTGCACCCCGGGGCATGCGGGCCATGCGCTTGCGCACTTCCGTGAACTCGATGCCCCGCGCCTCGTAATGTTCATCAAGCAGCCTGTAGGCCCTGTCGTCGTATTCACAAGGCAAGCCGAAGGCGGCCGCGACCGCATCGGCGGTGATGTCGTCATGAGTAGGGCCGATCCCGCCAGTGGTGAAGACATAGGTAAAACGGGAGCGGAGCGCGTTGATAGCCTCCACAATCGCTTCCTGCTCGTCCGGCACGATCCGAACCTCCTTCAGATCGATGCCGACGGCCGTCATGATATCAGCGAGATGGCCGATATTCCTGTCCTTTGTGCGGCCCGAAAGGATTTCGTCGCCGATGACGACCATTGCCGCCGTAACAATCTCACTCATGGCTCTCTCTTCCCCTTGCGTCTGTCAGATAGCGGCGGGCGGATGGATCGGCAATGGATGGTGAACACTGTGTCGGAAATGGAAGTGTTTAAATACCGCCCGGCTCAGCTAAATCAGAAGGCGGTGGCGTGGCTACGCCGTTTGATCAGGAGCTAAGCAAGATGGCTAGGATACTCGTTCTTTACTATTCAAGCTGGGGGCACATGGAGGCAATGGCAAAAGCGGCCGCCGAAGGTGCGCGCGAAACCGGCGCCGACGTGACCATCAAACGCGTGCCTGAGCTCGTGCCGGAAGAGGTGGCGAGAAAGGCTCACTACAAGCTTGAACAGGAAGCGCCGATAGCCACGCCTTTGGAGCTTGCAGATTACGACGGTTTTATCTTCGGCGTTTCGACGCGTTACGGAATGATGGCGTCGCAAATCAAGAATTTCCTAGATCAGACGGGTCCGCTCTGGGCCGAAGGAAAGCTGTTGGACAAGCCTGCGACCGTTATGGTTTCCACGGCCACGCAACATGGCGGGGCGGAAATTGCTTTGGCCACGACACAGCTCGCGCTGCAGCACCACGGAATGATCATCGTGCCGCTCTCCTACGCCTATCAGGGTCAGATGGGCAACGATACGGTCCGCGGCGGCGCGCCTTATGGCATGACCACAACGACTGAGGGTGATGGTTCCCGTCTGCCCTCCGCCCAGGAGCTGGAGGGCGCGCGGTTCCAGGGCAAAAGGCTGGCCGAAATCACGGCAAAGCTTTTGGGCTGATGCATTCCTCGAGGCGGGCGCTCGACAGTCCGCCTCGATCTTTTCTCTGACAAACGGCTGCGGCTCCCTTGCAGCTGGTCCGGTAGCGCGACATATTCCGCGCATGCGAAAACTCCCCATCCTAATCAGCCTGGCTGTGGCGCTCGCCGGCTGCGTCTCCACCCAGGAAATTCCGCTTTCGGTGAATTCCTACCAGCTCGAGGTGAGCGGCACTGGCCGGTTCGGGGCTGGAGCCGTTCCGCAGGCGACGCTCAAACGCGCCGCCGAACTCACCCTTGAAAAGGGCTTTACCCATTTTACGCTTGGGGGAGCGACGATGCAGACTGCCCACACCTATGCGGGGCAGGCCTCCTTCGTGCCTCTGATCGCGACGACGCGGTCCAATTCGGTGACGGTGCGAATGTTTCGGCCCGGGGAGAACCCGAATGCACTGGATGCACGCACCATACTTGCGACCTATGGTGGGTAATCAGCTGGGCGCATTCAAAAAAGAATGTTGACCTTTCGACGCGAAGCACTGAGAAACATGCCCGCGCGGACGTGGCGGAATTGGTAGACGCAAGGGACTTAAAATCCCTCGGGCTTCGCCCGTGCGGGTTCGATTCCCGCCGTCCGCACCAAATCTATTACACTAAAAAGGCAGGGCGCAGGGTGCCGCGGTCCACAGTCATACTGGTCTGCGGCCGATTTTGCTACGCCTCACTCCTCGATTTCCGGTTCCGGGCGCGAGCGGCGGATGCGTTGGAAAGTGTACCCCATTTCCACGGCCTGATTTCCGAATTTCGCCCTCAGAGCGTCTATCGCACCTTCGGCCAGTGCCCGTTTGTGTGACAGATGGTCAACGAGGTCCGGCGGATCGGCCTTGGTGGCGTCCGTCAGGTCGCTGACGCCGATGCCGATCAGGCGAAAGGATGTGCCGTCCACCTCACGCTTCAACATTTCAAGGCCCGTGGAAAAGATCCGGTCCGCCAGGCGGGTGGGGTCGGAAAGCTGACGGTTGCGGGTGCGGATCCGGAAATCCGATGTCTTGAGTTTGAGGACGACAGTTCGCCCCGCGATATCCGACTTCTTCAACCGTGCGGAAACGCGTTCACTCAATGCACGAAGAACGGGCACCAACTCCTCGAAGGAGGCTATGTCCTTGTCGAAGGTGGTTTCAGAGGAGACGCTCTTTGCCTCGCCGCGCGGCTGGACGGCTCGCGCATCCTCACCGCGCGAGAGCCGGTAAAGCCGGTCGCCCATGATGCCGTAACGGCGCATGAGATCGCCACGCTCCATGTGCTGCAATTGCGCTATGGTGCGAATGCCATCTGCGGCGAGCGTGGCGGCAAAGGCCTTGCCCACGCCCCAAATGGTTGTGACCGGCTGCTCAGCGAGGAAGGTGAGAGCCTCAGCCCGGCCTATGATCGAGAAGCCGCGTGGCTTGTTGAGATCGGACGCTACCTTCGCCAGGAACTTGCAGTAGGAAAGACCAACCGACACGGTGATCCCGATCTCCTGCTCGACTTCGCGGGCAAAGCGGGCCAGCACGACCGCGGCTGGCGCGCCGTGCAGACGTTCCGTGCCGGCGAGGTCGAGAAACGCTTCATCGATCGAAAGCGGCTCGACCATGGGGGTGAGCGCCAGCATCATCTCCCTGACCTGCCTGCCAACGCGAACGTATTTCTCCATATCCGGCTTTATGACGATCGCTTGAGGGCAGGCTGCAAGCGCCTTGAACATCGGCATGGCAGAGCGAACGCCGTGGATGCGGGCTATATAGCAGGCGGTGGACACGACCCCGCGTTTGCCGCCTCCGATGATCACCGGCTTGTCGCGCAGCTCCGGATTGTCGCGCTTTTCCACCGCTGCATAGAAGGCGTCGCAGTCAATGTGGGCAATGGCGAGGTCTTCCAACTCCTCATGGCGGACGATTCGCGGGCTGCCGCAGGCGTCGCACCGCCGCCCTACGGATGCTGCGCGGGATAGGCAATCGCGGCAAAGACCGTGCGGAGAATTGTTGACAGCCATGGGTGATTATGGGAACATAATAAGAACAAAATCATAGAACAACGCGCATTCCGATACAAGCGGTGGAGAGGAGCGTGACGACGATTGTCCCGTTGACGGCGGCTCTTTGGCCGGCGTTCGAGGACCTGTTTGGGAAGCAGGGGGCCTGTTACGGCTGCTGGTGTACCTATTTTCGCCTGCCTCCCGCCTCGCGGCGCGAGAACACAGGCGAGCGAAAGAAGGATTATATGCGCGCGCGGGTGGAGGCGGGGCCGCCGCCGGGCTTGCTGCTGTTCAACGGGGAACGAGCAGATGGATGGATGCAGGTCGGCCCCCGTCTCGATGTGCCCGAATGGAACAACCGCGGGCGGGCTTCGGCGCCGGCGGAGGATGCGCCGGCTGACGATTCATCCGTATGGGCAATTTCCTGCTTCTTTGTCCGGTCCAGTGCCCGAGGCCGCGGCCTGACCCACCAACTCGTAAAGGCTGGGATCGACTATGCCCGCGCAAACGGTGCGCGGCTGTTGGAGGCATGTCCAATGCGGGAATCGAAGGATTCTCGGTCCGTCGGGCTTTATGTGGGATCGCAACGCGTATTCGAGAAGGCCGGTTTCGTTACGGTCGTGGAGCGGAAGCCCGGCAGGCCCTTGATGCGGCTTGGATTGGCGTAAAAGCAAAGCACGGCCCACTTCCAAGGCCGCCAAATTGCCGGTAGCCGTGCGGGCTTGTGAATGCCACGGTGTCCGGCATACAGCGCCAGCTGGGCGTTCAGGGTTGGATGTCCCATTTCTCCTCCCCAAAGGGAAGAACCTTCAGCGCTGCAGTTATTTCTTGCGGCTCCATGCCGGAGGCTTCGCTCAAGGCAATGAGGGTGGGTTCATGCGCCAGGACAAACTGAAGCACGCCTGCAAGGAATCCGGGTTCCTGTGCTGCTTGGCGAATCTGACTCGCCTCAATCCCCGTGATGGCGAGAAATCGGGGCAGAAGTTCGGGATCGGAGGCAATGAAGCTCAGCGCCTGAATGGCGATGCTTTCAGCTCGTTCAGGGCTCATAGAACCTCCTGTTCTCCACATATCGAAGCAGATCCAGCCTGCCGCCTGTTCCGTATTACAGGTTTCCGTTGCGGTCTACGTGCCTGAAGCGATCAGCCAGGCGTGAATTTCACATTTGTTTCTGCCCGGAGGTGTACATCAAGGCAGCTCTGGTCCACATGCTAGGGAACAGTTCCAATGCCCAGCCCGAGGTTATCTGAGCATCAACGGGAATTGAGGGTGATAATTTTGCATTCGTAAAGCAAATCGTGTCAAAAGGCTCTATAGGGGCCAATCCGGAGCTTGCTTCGGGACGGTAATCGTCGTGGGGTATCGATGCCGAAAAAGGTCATGATCGTCGAGGACAATGAGCTCAACATGAAGCTCTTTCGCGACCTCATCGAGGCGAGCGGCTACGAGACCGTGCGCACGCGCGATGGGTTGCAGGCGCTCGATCTTGCGCGCCATCACCGGCCAGATCTCATCCTCATGGACATCCAATTGCCTGAGGTATCCGGGCTCGAGGTCACAAAATGGCTTAAAGAGGATGACGAGCTGCACAGCATCCCCGTCATTGCGGTCACGGCTTTCGCGATGAAGGGGGATGAGGAGCGAATCCGCCAAGGAGGATGCGAGGCTTATATTTCCAAGCCTATCTCTGTGCAGAGCTTCATCGAGACGATAAAATCTTATCTGGGGGACGCGTGATGCACGCCCGGATTTTTTGCAGCGAGAGCAACCGAGCGCTATGACTGCCCGTATATTAGTGGTGGATGATGTTCCGGCCAATCTGCGCCTGCTGGAGGCCCGGCTCCTCGCCGAGTATTACGATGTGGTAACTGCCCGCGCGGGGCCGGATGCCATCGAGATCTGCGAATCCACCAAGATCGACGTCGTGCTGCTCGATGTCATGATGCCCGGCATGGACGGTTTCGAAGTCTGTCGGAGGCTCAAGGCGGATCCGGCCACAACCCATATCCCGGTCATCATGATCACTGCGCTGGACCAGCCATCCGATCGTGTCCGCGGGCTTGAAGCGGGAGCCGACGATTTTCTCACCAAGCCGGTCAGCGATCTGCAGCTTTTGACCCGTGTAAAGAGCCTCACGAGGCTCAAGGCGTTGACGGATGAATTGCGGCTGCGCGCGGCAACGACACGCAATATCGGCATCGAACAGCTTTTGCAGAAGAAGAGCGTCGACGATGAGGAGAAGCCTCCGGTTCTCTTGATCGATGAGGACGAAGCCGCAGGCCGCCAGCTCATCAGGATGCTGCAGGACCATTTCGTGCTCGACGTCGTGGGCGATCCGATGGAGGGCCTGGCCCGCGCCGCCGACAATCCCTACGAATGCATAATTGTTTCCAGTACCTTCGCCGATTACGATCCGTTGCGGCTTTGCTCTCAGCTGCGCGCCATGGACCGTACGCGGCTCGTACCGATCGTCCTTCTTGCGGGCGAGGGGGATGAAGCCTGCATCATCCGCGGATTGGAACTGGCGGTGAACGATTACGTCCTGCGCCCGGTGGAGCGGCAGGAATTGATCGCGCGCTTGCGCACACAGATCCGCCGCAAGCGTTACAATGACAGCCTGCGGTCCAGCGTTGCCCAAACGGTGGAGATGGCGATTACTGACCCGCTGACCGGCCTCCACAACCGGCGCTATCTCGACAGCCATTTGCAAAGCCTTTTCGATCGTGCGGTGGCGCGGCGGCGGCTGCTGTCCGTCATGATCGTGGACGTTGATCGCTTCAAATCCATCAATGATACCTACGGGCACGACGGAGGCGATGAGGTGCTGCGCGAAGTAGCCGCCCGGCTTCGCCGGAACCTCCGTGGGATCGATCTTGTCTGTCGGTTCGGCGGCGAGGAATTCGTGGTCGTCATGCCGGATACCGAACTACCGCTGGCCCAGCGAGTCGGCGAGCGCATTCGTCAGCAAATCGCTGAGAAGGAGTTCTCGGTGGCAAATACGGACGAAATGATTTCGGTCACCGTGAGCATAGGGGTCGCCGGCCTTCTCCAGCCTCAGGATACGGTGGAGGCGCTGATGAAGAGGGCAGATAGGGCCCTTTACGAGGCAAAAACAGGTGGCCGCAACCGGGTGGTCGCCCCCGCAGCCTAGATCAGGCGCGATTCCGCCGACGAGCGCCGATTGCTAACCTGCGCGTGGCCGCCTCTCTTCTTTTGGGATCGAATCTCGCTTGATCCCCGGCCTTCTTGGTGCGGGCGGTTATCGCCGTTTACCCTAATTTGAAACAAATCGTGTCAAAGGTTAAGTTACTGTTGATTTTCGTTAAAAGTTGCGCAAGTGTCGCACCCACTGGTGGGCGAACGTGCGGGGGACGCACGGGAGCCGCTCCATAGATACCCCATGATGCTCAGGTCCGCCGCATCTCCTGGGTCCGTGGGGTTTGGCCGGTTGGTGCTGGTTTCGTGGCCTCCTCGTACCCAGCCAGTTGCCGACCGGCCCCCTACCACTTTCCCGCAGCGATAATGGCAGTCGGATTGGGCTCGCCCGAATAGCGGTCGCGCCACTTCGAACGTGCACAGACGAAAACGGCGCCCGAAGGCGCCGCGTGCATGCAGGATGCGATTAAACCTACTTGATCTTCGCTTCCTTGAACTCGACGTGCTTGCGCGCGATCGGGTCGTATTTGCGCTTGGTCATCTTGTCCGTCATCGTGCGGCTGTTTTTCTTCGTCACATAGAAGAAGCCGGTATCGGCCGTCGACAGGAGCTTGATCTTGATGGTCGTGGCCTTGGCCATGTCACTTTTTCCGTTTCTGGTGATGAACAGCGGCCTGACGGCAAATCACGGCAGGGCGCTTCTAAAAACTCGCGGCAGACATAACGGCAGCACGCCAAAAGTCAAGTCCGCAGCAGCCGCGGCGGAAGCAAAGCGGGTCGTTTTCGCTAAAGGAGAACCCGCTCCACGCGCTTGCCGCGAACAAAATAGAAGGGAACCGGCTGACCGGGCGCAAGCTCGGGATCGATCTCCAGCCGATGCGCGAGGTCATCGAGAACCGTGCGTGTAACGGTCGGGATATCGAGCTCCATCGCAGAGCGGATCGGCACCCAGGCAATTTCCTCCAACTCGTCCGTAGGGCATTGGGCAAGCTCAACAGCCACCTGGCTGCGCCACACAGCAAAGAAGCGTGTATCAAAACGGCGTACCCGTCCGGGCGGTGTGATGGCGCGAGCGATGAAACGAAGGCTTTCGAGTGACGGGCAGACGCGGTTTGCGACGAAGCCCTGCCAATGGGGACTTCTGGAGGAGAACGGGCCTTCCCGGCCTATAAGAAGCCCAGCCTCTTCATAGGTTTCGCGAATAGCCGAAAGCGCGATTGCCTTGGCACGTGCAGCCGTCAAGCGGGGAGGGGAGCCGACGAGCTTGGCCTGCTCATGGGGATGGAGATCGTTGGCCACCACGATCCGGCTGTCAGCCGGATCGGTGCGTCCGCCGGGGAAGACAAAGCTGCCGGGCATGAATTTATGGCGTCTATGACGCCTGCCCATGAGCACAAGATGCTCGCTGCCGCTCCTGTCGACCAGAATCAAGGTTGCTGCATCGCGCGGGCGGAGGGGCCGGCTCCCAAGAGAGGACGCTCGAGCGTCTACGACGTCGAGATCGGCCCTTGTAAGATCTTCCATCCGCTGCATGCCACCCCCCGTCTAGATCTCCGGATGCGTTTCCAAAACATCCTTTTCGCCGCCGAACCCATGCATTCTAAGTGCCCACTGAAGACCGACAACCGAACCTTTGATTGGACCGATCAACACCAGACATAGCAGGATCGTGGCCGGCACCCAGATCGCGAGGTGAACCCAGGTCGGCCACATGGTCGCTGCCTCGATACCCATGAAGGCGCCGACAACGACATGACCGACGATGGCGATCACCAGATAGGCCGGCAAATCATCGGCCCTGTGATGCATCATTTCCTCGCCGCATTCCGAGCAGCTTTCCACCGTCTCGAGAAACGAGCGGAAGAGCCGGCCCTTGCCGCAGTGAGGACATTTGCCGAGAAAACCACGGCGCATCGATTCGAAGAGCGGCCGCTGAATGGCGGTCGCACGAGCCGCGCCGGTCGCGCCGAAAACCTGTTCTTCCATCATTATCTCCTCCCCCTGACCCCGGGGCGACTTGATCGTTTCTGCTTGCGGGCCAATCCGCGTCTTGACTTGTGGAAAGACTTGGACGAGCCGGGCAGGCGGGTAGGCTCACTCAGGACTTCGAAGCGCATGGCTCCCGCGAGCGGCGCAACTTCTAACAGACGAACATTCACACTGTCGCCGAGCTGAAAGCCGCACCCGCTCCGCTGACCGACAAGCGCGTGCCGCGCCTCATCGAAAATATAATAGTCATCCCCCAGAGATGAAATGGGAACGAAGCCGTCGGCGCCATATTGCGGAAGGAGGACGAACAGCCCGGCCTTGGTGACCCCGGAAATCCGGGCCGAGAATTCCTCGTTGACGCGGGACGCCAGATGCTCGGCGATCAGACGGTCCACCGTCTCCCTTTCCGCTGCCATGGCGCGACGTTCGGTCGCGGAGATAAGCGCCGAAATTTCCTCCAGCCGTTCCTCATCCTGCTCGCGCAGGCCATCCTCGCCGAATTGATGCGCGGTGATCAGCGCGCGGTGCACGATCAGGTCCGCATAGCGGCGGATCGGGGACGTGAAATGTGCATAGCGACGCAGGTTGAGGCCGAAATGGCCGATATTCTCACGCGCATAGATCGCCTGGCTTTGCGAACGCAGAACGACCTCGTTGACGAGCTGCTCCTGCTCGGTGCCCGCCACCCGCGCGAGGATGCGGTTGAACTGCGCAGGCCTCAAAGCGGCGCCATGAGCAAGGGAGATTTCGAGGGAGGCAAGAAACTCGCGCAGCGATTCCTGCTTCGCAAGGGATGGAGCGTCATGAATGCGGTAGACTAATGGTTGCCGATTGGCCTCCAGCGCCTCGGCTGCAGCCACATTGGCCTGGATCATGAATTCCTCGATCAGCTTATGCGCATCGAGGCGAGGCGGAACAACGACACGGTCCACCGTTCCGTCGGGCTTCAAGATGATCTTGCGCTCCGGAAGGTCCAATTCCAGCGGCTCACGGGCTTCGCGGCCGCGTTTCAGCACGGAATAAGCCTCCCAGAGAGGGCGGAGCACGGTCTCGAGCAGCGGTCCCGACTTGTCATCCGGGCGGCCATCGATCGCCGCCTGGGCCTGCTCATAGGAGAGCCGGGCGGCCGATCGCATCATGACGCGGTGAAAGCTGTGCCCGAGCTTGCGACCTTCCGCCGAAAAACGCATCCGGACGGCAAGGGCCGGTCGGGCTTCGCCCTCGCGTAACGAACAGAGGTCGTTGGAGATGCGTTCAGGCAGCATCGGCACGACCCGGTCCGGGAAATACACGGAATTCCCGCGATTGAGCGCCTCCCGATCGAGCGCTGAATCAGGGCGGACATAATAGGCGACGTCAGCGATGGCGACCGTGACGAGCACACCACCGGGGTTCTTCTCGTCCCGGTCCGGCTCCGCATAGACCGCATCGTCGTGGTCCTTGGCGTCCGGGGGGTCGATGGTGACAAGCGGCAGCTTGCGCCAGTCCTCGCGGCCTGCGAGCGTAGCGGGCTTGGCAGCTTCCGCTTCCCGCAGCACGCTTTCGGGGAAAATGTGGGGAATCTCGTGCGCATGGATGGCAATGAGGGAGACCGCCTTTTCCGTCGCGATCGATCCCACCACGTCCAGAACTTTTGCTCGCGGCAAGCCATAGCGGCCCTGCGACAAGGGCTCGACCTCCACGAGGTCGCCTTCTTTGGCATTATTGCGATACGCCTCTTCCACCACCAGTTCGGGCTGGCGACGCTCGACGGGCTCGATACGGAAAGAGCCGTCGCGGAGTTCGCGGAAGACACCGAGCACGGCCCGCCGGCGCTTCTCGAAGACCTTGACCACGCGGCCCGTATAGGCTGGGCCGGTTTCATCCTTGCTGGGGAAGACGCGGGCGAGCACACGGTCGCCTACGCCCGCCGCTGACATGCGGCGCCCCTTTTGCGTGCGGATCGAGACGAGGGGGACTGGTCCTTCCTCGTCCTCCGCCTCCGCTGGCCGAGCGAGGAGCCCACCTTCAGCGTCCCGCGAGAAGATGTCGAGAACGGCCATCGAGGGAAGGGCCCCGGGGCGGGAGAGCCGGCGGCGCTTCTGCTTCAGGAGGCCTTCGTCCTGCATCTGGCGCAGCATATCTTTCAGCCAGATGCGATCGCCGCCCTTGAGGGAAAACGCCTTGGCGATTTCGCGCTTGCCGGCCTGATCGGGATTTTCGGAAATGAATCGCAGGATATCCTCTCGCGAGGGCAGATGAGGATTTACAACAGCGCCACCGTCACCTGCCGCTCTGCGATCTGATTGCCTGCGCGCCAATCCTCAGTTCCTCGCCTTGCTTCTCGCCGGCTTCTTGCCCGTTTTTCCTGCTTTGGCGGCAAGAAGCTCAAGCGCCTCCTCACGGGTCAAGGTCATCGGATCCTTGCCCTTGGGCAGTGTCGCATTCACCTTGCCGACATTGACATAGGGTCCGAAACGGCCATCCCGCACTGTAATGACGCCGCCGTCCGGATGTTCCCCAAGCTCCTTAAGAGCGGCAGGCTTGGCGCGTGCACCGTTGCCCTTCGATTGCTTCTCCGCGATGAGCGAGACGGCGCGGTTGAGGCCGACCGAAAACACATCCTCCACCGATTCGAGATTGGCGTAGGTTCCGTCATGCAGCAGGAACGGGCCGTAGCGGCCGATGCCGGCGGAGATCATCTTGCCCGTCTCGGGATGCTTGCCAACGTCACGGGGCAGGGAGAGGAGGGCCACTGCCTTTTCATGGTCGATGCTTTCCGGTGTCCAGCCCTTTGGCAGGCCAGCGCGCTTGGCATCTTTCCCTTCGCCGCGCTGGACATAGGGGCCGAACCGGCCAGAACGCAATGTGATCTCTTCGCCGGTGAAGGGATCGTTGCCCAATACCTTGTTGCCGTCCAGGCCGGCTTCGCCCTCGCCATTTTCCGACGGGTTCTCGCCCAGCTGGCGCGTATAGCCGCATTCGGGATAGTTCGAGCAGCCCACGAACGCGCCATAGCGGCCAAGTTTCAGCGAGAGCTTGCCCGTTCCGCATTTGGGGCAGATGCGCGGGTCGCCGCCATCTTCGCGCGGGGGAAAGACGAGCGGTGCGAGCTCCTCATTCAAGGCGTCCAAGACGTCGGTGACGCGCAACTCCTTGATGTCTTCGACAGCGGCCGAAAAGTCCTTCCAGAAGTCGCGGAGGACCTGCTTCCAGGAAAGCTTCCCGTCTGAAATCTCGTCGAGCTTTTCCTCAAGATCCGCCGTGAAGTCATATTCCACATAGCGGCGGAAGAAATTCTCCAGGAATGCCGTGACGATACGGCCCTTGGCCTGAGGGACGAGCTTGCGTCGCTCATTGGTGATATAATCGCGGTCTTCCAGCGTCTTCAGAATGGCCGCATAGGTGGACGGCCGGCCGATGCCGAGTTCCTCGAGCTTCTTGATAAGGGAAGCTTCCGAATAGCGCGGCGGAGGCTCCGTCGTATGCTTGGTCACGTTGATGGCGTTGCGCTTCAACGCTTCGCCATTGTTGATTTCGGGAAGACGGCGGTCGTCCTCGTCCTGGGAGTCCTCCTCCTTGACCTCGGCATAGGCTGCAAGGAAGCCGTCAAAGCGAACGACGGAGCCCACTGCCCGCAGACCGGCCACACGGCCCTGGCCCGCCCCTTCGATCTCCACTGTCGTGCGCTCGATCTCCGCTGCCTCCATCTGACTGGCGATGGCGCGCTTCCAGATCATTTCGTACAGCTTGGCCTGATCGGAATCGAGATATTTGCGCACCTGGTCCGGTGTGCGGGAAAAGTCGGTCGGCCGGATGGCTTCGTGGGCTTCCTGTGCGTTCTTCGCCTTGGTGGAATAGTGACGCGGCTTTTCCGGCAGATATCGGGCGCCGAAGGTTTCCGATACTGCGGCACGGGCGGCCTGGATCGCCTCGGGCGCCATCTGCACGCCATCCGTACGCATATAGGTGATAAGGCCTGTGGTCTCTCCACCGATATCCACGCCCTCATAGAGCCGCTGAGCCACCTGCATTGTGCGCGACGCCGAAAAGCTCAGGCGCGAGGACGCGGCCTGCTGAAGCGTGGACGTGGTGAAGGGCGGGCCGGGATTGCGGCGCGTCGGCTTTGCTTCGACCGAAAGCACGCGATAGGCCGCGCCATCGAGCAAAGCTTTGATCGCGTCGGCCTCTTCCTGGCTCTTGATGTCGAGCTTCTGCAGCTTCTTTCCGTCGAGAGCCGTTAGGCGCGCTTCAAAAGTGTCGCCGCGCGGCGTGTCGAGCAGGGCGGCGATCTGCCAGTAGTCCTCGCGGACGAAGCGCTCGATCTCGGCTTCGCGGTCGCAGACGAGGCGTAGCGCCACGGACTGGACGCGGCCAGCCGAACGGGCGCCGGGCAGCTTGCGCCACAGTACTGGAGAAAGGGTGAAGCCCACGAGATAGTCGAGCGCACGGCGGGCGAGATAAGCGTCTACCAAAGAGGCATCCACGTCGCGCGGCGCTGCCATCGCATCGAGGATCGCTTTCTTCGTGATGGCATTGAAGACGACACGGCGAACCGGCTTATCCTTGAGCGCTTTTTTCTGGCGCAGGACTTCCAGCACATGCCAGGAAATGGCCTCGCCTTCACGATCAGGGTCGGTCGCTAGGATCAGGCCATCGGCTTCCTTCACCGCCTTCGCAATATCGGCGAGCCGCTTGGCCGAGGGACTGTCGACATCCCAGGACATGGCGAAATCTTCGTCGGGACGGACGGAGCCGTCCTTGGCCGGCAGGTCCCGCACATGGCCGAACGAGGCCAGGACTTTATAGTCCTTTCCGAGATACTTATTGATTGTTTTGGCCTTTGCAGGCGATTCGACGACGACCACATCCATTGTGCTGGCAATACCTTGTTCGACGCCGCGGTCTGCGCCGCGGTTGGCTCCGAATACGACGATCCGGCAGCACGTGACATGGCCGCGCTTGCCGCCGCGGTCAAGGCCCCCTCTTCAAATTGGCTCTTCAAGACCGGCTTGCGAACCCCGGTCGGGACTTCTTATGCGAAGCTTTATTTCAACATAACGGCGGCATGTGGTCGCCTTCTGGCGAAGAAGAGAAACAGACAGGATGGGCAGACGATCCCGGGGACCAGAACATGATACCCAGGATCGGACAGGGGAGCGGCAAGCTCATCGCGAGCAAGCGAGAGGGAGCATACCCGCATGGCAGAGCTATATTTTGCGAGACGGACAGAGACGCTCGAATATGTTCAAGGAATATTGGAACAGCTCTGCTCATTGGTGCGGCAGCAGAATTGTGAAATGCTCGGATATCTGATCGAGATGGCCGTTGTGGAAGCGAGCGACCTGCTTCGGGAAGGGCGTGAAGCAGGCTTCAGCTCCGAGGCCTCAGGATCCCAGCGGCAGAAGTGACACGGCTCCGCCAGGGTGCCGCTCAATCCTGCCCGCAAGATCCAGCTCCAGAAGCACGAGGAACACCTGCGCCGGCGCGAGCCCGGTATGATGAATGATTTCGTCAATTCCCACGGGAGCTGAGCCGAGCGCTTCCAATATGAGATCGCGCTCGCTTTCGCCGGGATCCGGTACGGTCGAAAGATCCGGCGGTTCCTCCATCGTTCCGGCCGAAGTCAAAGGCTGGCCGACGAGCGGTGCGACCGCGGCCAGAATGTCCTGGGTTTCGGTGACCAAAATCGCGCCGTCCTTCAGGAGCTTGTTGGTGCCCTCCGCACGAGGATCGAGCGGCGAGCCGGGGATGGCGAATACAAGCCGTCCCATCTCGTTGGCCAGCCGCGCACTGATCAGTGATCCGGAACGATAAGCCGCCTCCACCACGAGCAGTCCGTAGGAAAGGCCGGCCACGATCCGATTTCGACGAGGAAAATCGCGGGCTCTCGGCGTCCAGCCAAATGGCATTTCGGTCAGCACGACGCCGCGCTCTCCAATCGCGTCGAAAAGTGCGTGGTTTTCGGGCGGGTAGGGCCGATCAAGGCCGCCAGCGAGAACCGCCACCGTGCCCGTTTCCAGGCTGCCCCGATGTGCGGCTGCATCAATGCCGCGCGCCAGCCCTGAGGCGACCACATAACCGGCGCGACCAAGCTCTACCGCGAAACGTTGAGCAAGCTTGTTCGCGGCGAGGGAGGCGTTGCGCGCTCCGACGATGGCAACCATCGGCCGACGCAGCAGATCGAGATCCCCTTTCGCCGCGATCAGAGGAGGCGGGTTGTCCACCTGCGCCAGGAGCGGAGGATAATGCATCTCCCCCATCACGATGAACTGCGCACCCATGCGCCGGGCCGCCTCGATCTCCGCTTCAATGTCTTCCTCTGCCGGAATTTGAACCCGCCTGGCGCCCCCTCGGCGCGCAAGATCCGGCAGCGCTTCCAGCGCCGCTTCGGCTGAGCCGAAGCGATTGATCAGCATGCGAAACGTGACGGGTCCCACATTGTCGGTACGGATGAGACGCAGCCAGGCCCTCCGTTGCCGCTCATCCAGTCTGAGACCGGATGTCTGCAGCGTCTCCGCGGTCACCCCCGTGCTCCAATGCGCGATTCATTGCCTTGAAGAAGCCGTACGATATTGGCGCGATGCTTCCAGAAGACGAGGAGGCTCAAAAGGGTAAAAAGCTGTGCCGGGAGTAGCTGGCCGGAGACGAAAAGGGCGATCGGCACGCAGATTGCGGCCACCAGGGCGGCCAGGGACGAATAGCGGGTTATGAAGGCTACGAGCAGCCATGCGACAGCGAAGACAAGCGCAGCGGACCAGGCCAGAGCGATGAGGATCCCAAGATAGGTGGCAACGCCTTTGCCGCCCTTGAAACCGAGCCAGACAGGGAAGAGGTGGCCGAGAAAGGCTCCGAGCCCGGCCGCAACGGCAGCATCGGGACCGTAGGAGCTTGCCAGAAGGACGGCCGCGGTTCCCTTGAGGGCATCAAGGAGCAGCGTGAGGGCGGCAAGGCCCTTGCGGCCGGTGCGCAGCACGTTGGTGGCGCCGATATTGCCCGAACCGATTTTGCGGACGTCACCCAGCCCAGCCGCGCGCGTAATGATGAAACCGAAGGGGATCGAGCCCAGGAGATAGCCGAAGACGAGCGCGGCCAATAGAATTGGCAACGAAGCGGACCAGCTCGTCACGTCCATAAGCCCCTCCGGAATCAAGTTGTAAATACTGTGCGTCCGGCAACCATGGTTTGCAAGACCTGGCCCTGCATGCGGGCACCCTCAAAGGCCGTATTCTTCGATAACGAGAGGATGTTCTCCTCTCGTACGATCCATGGGGCGTCAAGATCAACGAGGATAAGATCCGCAGGCGCTCCCGGCTTCAATGTCCCTCCAGGCAACCCGAACAGCCGGGCAGGCGCAGTAGACAAGACTTCGACGATGCGCAGGAGAGGCACATCTCCGGAATGATAGAGCCGGAGGGCCGCCGCGAGCAGGGTTTCAAGACCGATCGCCCCCACCGCGGCTTCCGAGAAGGGAAGTCGCTTCGTGTCCACGTCCTGCGGGTCGTGGGCGGAATGGACGGTATCGATCGTGCCGTCCTTGACCGCTTCTACCATTGCAAGCCGGTCTTCTTCCGCCCGAAGGGGAGGCGAGAGCCGGAAGAAGGTCCGATATTCGCCAACATCGTTCTCGTTCAGGCAGAGATTGTTGATACTGATGCCGGCAGTGACCAAACTTCCCTCTTCCTTCGAACGCTTGATCGCCGCAGCCGACATGGCCGCCGAAATCTCCGCCGCGTGATAGCGGCTGCCGGTGAGGGCGGCCAGCATGAGGTCTCGCGAAAGCGGAATTGCCTCCGCCTCGCGCGGAATGCCGGAGAGCCCCAGCCAGCTCGCAAGCAGCCCCTCATTCATGACACCGGAGGAGCTCAGATCGGCATCCTGTGTCGAATGGGCGATGACCATGCCCATGTCGCGCGCATAGGTGAGCGCGCGCCGCATCACGCTGGCATTGGCAATGGTGTGGCGGCCTTCGGTGAGCACAACGGCACCCGCATCGCGCAGCAGGCCGAACTCGCTGATTTCGCGTCCCGCCAGGCCCTTGGTTACGGCTGCAGCGGGAAAGATGTTGATGGGAGACGTTTCCTGTGCCGCGCGCAGCACGAATTCTACCAGCGCCACGTCATCGATAACGGGAGAAGTGTCGGGCATCATGATGACGGAGGTAACACCGCCAGCAGCGGCGGCGCGGCCTGCCGAGGCAATGGTCTCCCGATGTTCCGCGCCGGGTTCACCGATAAAGACGCGGGAGTCGACGAGCCCCGGCAGAATGGCTCTGCCGCCGCAATCGACAACCGTTGCGCCTTCGGGATAACCCTGGTTCTGCGCCGCCGCGCCCGCCGCGGCGATCCTGTCGGCGTCCACGATGACCGTACCGGTTTCGTCCAACCCGCGTGAGGGATCGACGACGCGTGCATTTGTGAAGACGGTGACGCTCATGCGGTCTCTCCGTTGCGACGCGGATCAAGCAGCGCCTCCATCACCGCCATGCGCACGGCAACGCCCATTTCGACCTGTTCCTGGATGACGCTATGCGGGCCGTCGGCGACCTCGGACGCGATCTCCACTCCTCGGTTCATGGGACCCGGATGCATCACCAGCGCATCCTCCTTGGCAGCCTTGAGCTTTTCGGAATCAAGCCCGAAGAAGCGGAAATATTCACGCACTGAGGGGACGAACGTACCTGCCATGCGCTCGCGCTGAAGCCTCAACATCATCACGACGTCCGCCCCGGCAAGGCCTTCGGCCATCGTCGTGAAGGGCTCGACGCTCATCTGGCCGATGCCGGAAGGGAGAAGGGTGGAAGGAGCCACGACCCGAACGCGTGCGCCAAGCGCGTTGAGGAGGAGGATGTTGGAGCGGGCAACGCGCGAATGAAGCACATCTCCGCAAATAGCGACGACGAGGCCGGCGATCCGCCCCTTGGCGCGCCGGATCGTAAGAGCGTCAAGAAGCGCTTGCGTGGGATGCTCATGGGCGCCGTCGCCCGCGTTGACGACCGAACAGCCCACCTTCTGCGCGAGCAAGGCAGCCGCGCCGGCGGCCGCGTGCCGGATGACCAGGATATCCGGCCGCATCGCATTCAGCGTCATGGCCGTATCGAGGAGCGTCTCGCCCTTCTTGGTCGAGGAGCTCGCCACCGACATGTTCATGACATCGGCGCCCAGCCGCTTGCCTGCCAGTTCGAACGAAGACTGCGTTCGAGTGGAGGCTTCGTAGAACAGGTTGATCTGCGTTCGCCCGCGCAATGTCGCGAGTTTTTTGTCCGGCCGCCGCGAGATCGCGACGGCAGCGTCGGCCCGCTCGAGCAGAAGCTCGATGTCGGCGGGCGAAAGGCCCTTGATGCCCAAGAGGTGGCGGTGGGGGAAGAGGGGAAAGCCCGGCGCGTCTGTCATCTTGAGACGCTGCTATAGGCCTGCCGCGGCGCCCTCGCAAGCACCCGAAAACCTTGTGCGCAGTTTCTCGCGCGATTTTTTGAGAGGATAAAAAGAGCTAAGGCGTTTTTTTGCTATGATGCATATATCAGACCTGAAGGATTCTTTCACACGATCCGGGTTCACCGCCTCGGAGGGCGTTTCATGAGGAATGAAGAGGTGTTGAACCAATCGCCGCCGATAAGCGGCACCAATGCGTGGCGTACCGATCCGCTGCTCATGCAGCTGTGCGAGGGCTATTCCGAACCTGTACGGAAGGACCTGGAACAGCTGGGCCGTTTCGTGCGGACGCAAGAGGCGCAGGAACTGGCACGTCTTGCCAACACGGAAACTCCCGTCTTCAAGCCCTATGACCGGTATGGCTATCGCGTCGACCTGGTGGAATATCATCCGGCCTATCATGCGCTGATGCGCCGTTCGGTGGGCGCGGGTCTGCATTCGTCCATATGGGAGGATGGCGAAAGCGAGAAAGGGCAGCGACATCAGTCGCGCGCCGCTCGGTTTTACCTTACGGCCCAGCTGGAATGCGGCCATCTCTGCCCGCTCACCATGACGAATGCGGCTTTGGCCGCGCTGATGTCGAATCCTGCGCTCTTCCGCGCCTGGGCGCCGCGCGTGATCACGCGCAAATACGACAGTTTCAGCAAGCCCGCCGCGCAGAAGCAAGGCGTGACGCTCGGCATGGGCATGACGGAGAAACAGGGCGGGACCGACGTCCGGGCGAATACGACCAGGGCTGAGCCCGCCGGGGAGGGACTCTACCGTCTCAATGGCCATAAATGGTTCATGTCTGCGCCGATGAGCGACGGTTTCCTCGTTCTGGCCCAGGCGGCGGAAGGCCTCTCGTGCTTTCTCCTGCCCAGGCTGACAGATGACGGCGCGACGAATGGGCTGCGCTTCCAGAGGCTCAAGGACAAGCTCGGCAACCGCTCGAATGCATCGGCAGAGGTTGAGTTCGACGGCGCGCTCGGCTACCTCGTCGGCGAACCGGGTGCCGGGGTTCGCACCATCATGGATATGGTGACCTTGACGAGGCTCGATTGCGCACTTGCCTCGGCCGGCCTCATGCGGGCCGCGCTCGCAGAAGCCGTACATCATGCGCGGCACCGACGGGTCTTCGGAAAGGTGCTGGTCGAACAGCCATTGATGAACCGGGTGCTTGCCGATCTGGCCCTTGATGTGGCCGCGGCCACCGCGCTTGCCTTCCGGCTCGCCCGCTCCTTCGACGGGGCGGCGAACGACCGCTCCGAAGCCGCCTATGCGCGCGTTATGACGCCCGTCACGAAATACTGGGTCTGCAAGATTGCGCCGGCGGTGATCTATGAGGCGATGGAGTGCCTCGGCGGCAACGGCTATGTGGAAGAGGCGCCGCTTGCTCGCTATTACCGCGAGGCGCCAGTGAACGCGATCTGGGAAGGCTCGGGCAATGTCATGGCGCTCGATGTCCTACGCGTTCTCTCACGCAATGCTGGCCTGTTCGACGATGTTCTGAAGGGGATGGCCGAGGATCTCGGCGCGGCAGGACGCGGTACTGTCGACGTGCTGATGGCAGCGATGCGCGTCTGCGAAAGCGACCAAGGAGCTGGGCGCATCCTCACGGAGCAGCTGGCGCTCGCCGCGGCGGCGGCCGAACTGAAGCGGCTCGGTGCAGGGCAGGTGGCCGACGCCTTCATCGAGACTCGTCTTGCCGGCCAGTGGCGCGGGACCTACGGAATGCTCGATGCGCGCCACGACGCGGCCGCTATCCTGGATATGCTTTATCCCGAAGTGAGCTGAGCGGCAGCAGGGCGGGCGGTGCCCTCGACCCTCACCCGAAAGACGAGCTTGCCGCATTCCGGAGGCCGGTCCAATCTCGAAACGGGAGTTCGGGAGGGAGGAGCCGCAGCAATGCGGTATTTTTTGATCTTGTGGGCGATGCCGCTCGCCTTGTTCTGGGGCTGGTATGCCCTCGCCGTCAACGATCTCCATTTCGGACTGTCGCCGTTGAGCCGGGAGGCGCATGATCTCGTCTTCGGGCTCTACGGTAACGTCTTGGGAATCGAGCCGGCCACCATCCCTGCTCTCGTAGCCAAAGCCTGCGTCATCGACACGCTGATCCTGCTGGGGATCGTTGCCTTCCGTCGGCGGCGCGCGATCGGCGAGCGGATCGGGCGTTACCTTTGGGATTCCGCGCGCAAGGCCTGAAGGCGGTCCAGGGCGCCTTGCAGAATGAAAGCCGCCGCCGCAGAGTCGATGCGTTGGGCGCGTTTTGCTCGCGAGACGTCCATCTCGATGAGAGCCCGCTCGGCTGCCACCGTCGAAAGGCGCTCATCCCAAAAGGCAAAGGGCAATTTCGTCAGCGGCTGGAGATTGCGCACGAACGCACGTGTGGACTGAGCCCGCGGCCCTTCGCTCCCATCCATATTGACGGGCAGACCGACGATCACACCGCCGACATTCTCGCGCGAAAGAAGATGCAGGAGCACCTTCGCGTCCTCCTGAAACTTCTTGCGGGTGATCATGGAGCGAGGGGTGGCAAAGGAGAGGCCAAGATCGGAGACGGCCACGCCGATCGTCTTGGTACCGAGGTCGATTGCGGCCAGCGGCCGGCCGTGGGTGCGAACCTTTTCCAGTTCTTCGATGGAAACGACGCTCACAAGCGCATCCTAGCCTTTGACATGACCTCTCCCCGTTTTATCCTTGGTAGCAGCAATCGAGGAGTCCCAGCATGAAAATAACCTGGTACGGCCATTCGGCTTTTCGGATCGAGACGGCTGACGCGAAAATCCTCATCGATCCCTTCCTGAGCGGCAATCCCTCCTGGAATGGCGGGTGGGAAGGCCCGGCGGAAGGGGTGACCCATGTGCTGCTCACCCATGGGCACGGCGATCACTTGGGCGATTCGCTATCCATCCTCAAGAAGACGGGCGCCATGCTGGTCGCTAATGCCGAGATCTGCAGCTATCTCGGCGCGCAGTTGGGAACAGGAGCGAAGGTCAATCCCGGCAATCACGGTGGAACGGTCGATTGCGGGGGCTTCACAACGACCTTTGTCAACGCACTCCATTCCTCTTCCGTTTCCCAGGACGGCGACAATATCTATCTAGGCAACCCGAACGGGCTGGTTCTTCATTTTCCGGACGACAAGACGCTTTACCATATGGGCGACACCGACATCTTCGGTGACATGGCACTGATCCAGGAACTCCATCAACCGCAGATCGGCCTAATACCGATCGGGGACCGTTTCACCATGGGAGGAGCCGTCGCGGCGCTTGCCTGCCAGCGCTACTTCCGTTTCGAAACTGTCATACCCTGCCATTACGCCACTTTTCCGATGATTGATCAGTCGGCGGACAAGTTCATCGAGGGCATGAAGGGAACGCAAGCAAAGGTGCTTACGCCCCAACGCGGCCAACCTGTCGAACTCTAACGACGATGCCGGGAAGCGGTTGCGCACGGCGCCGGGCGCGACTATAGCCCTGTGCTGGCGCATCGCCCCGAAACCGGAAACGGTTCCCGGAAACCACGATGCGTGGATTCGAATGATTTACAGCGTCCTTTATGCTCCCTAAAGGACGCAGGACGCTGTAGGATTTCCGTGCAAGGAAGCAAGGCATGTCCGTCGATATCGACACCGTGAAGCGCGTGGCCCGATTGGCTAGGATCGCCGTGGACGAAGATGATGCGAACCGGATGACCGGCGAGCTCAATGCCATTCTCGGTTTTGTAGAGCAATTGAACGAGGTCGATGTCACCGGCATCGAGCCGATGACGTCCGTTATCCCTATGACGATGAAGATGCGGCAGGACGAAGTGACGGATGGGAGCAAGGCCGAAGACATCGTGGCAAACGCCCCGGAGACCGGCGAGCACTTCTTCCTCGTTCCCAAGGTGGTGGAATAGCTGGAACTCCGACCAACATGGCCGGAGCCTTTTCACACCAATTCAAGATTCTCCGCTGAACCGCGGCTGCCCTGACGGAATAATATGACCGAGCTTACGAAATTCACCATTGCGGAAATCCGGGCCAAGCTGGCCGCCAAGGAATTCACTGCGCTGGAACTTACGGAAGGCTATCTTGCCGCCATCCAGACCGCGAACGAGCGGCTGAACGCCTATATAACCGTAACTGCCGACAAGGCGCGCGAGATGGCCAAGGCCTCGGACATGCGCCTTGCGCAGGGCGGTGCACGGCCTCTGGAAGGAGTGCCGCTCGGCATCAAGGACCTCTTCGCCACCGAAGGCGTGCACACGCAGGCCTGCAGCCACATCCTCGATGGCTTCAAACCGCGTTACGAATCGACCGTCACCGCCAATCTCTGGGCCGATGGCGCCGTCATGCTCGGCAAGCTCAACATGGACGAGTTTGCCATGGGCTCGTCGAACGAGACCTCCTATTATGGTCCGGTCGTGAACCCTTGGCGCGCGGAAGGCGGCAACAAGGACCTCGTGCCCGGCGGTTCTTCGGGCGGCTCCGCGGCGGCGGTCGCTGCCTGGCTGTGCGCCGGCGCCACCGCTACGGATACGGGCGGCTCCATTCGGCAGCCTGCGGCCTTCACGGCGACAGTGGGCATCAAGCCGACCTATGGGCGCTGCTCGCGCTGGGGTACCGTCGCCTTTGCTTCTTCGCTCGACCAGGCCGGCCCGATCGCGCGTGACGTGCGGGATGCGGCGATCCTTCTGAAATCGATGGCATCGGTCGATCCCAAGGACACGACTTCCGTCGACATTCCCGTTCCCGACTACGAGAAGGCCATCGGCCAGTCGGTGAAGGGACTCAAGATCGGAATTCCCAAGGAATATCGCGTCGACGGCATGCCGTCCGAGATCGAGGCGCTTTGGCAGAAAGGCATCGACTGGATGCGCGACGCCGGTGCCGAGATCGTCGACATCTCGCTGCCACACACGAAATATGCGCTGCCCGCTTATTACATTGTTGCCCCCGCCGAGGCCTCGTCCAATCTGGCGCGCTATGACGGCGTGCGTTATGGGCTGCGGGTGCCCGGCCGCGACATCACGGAGATGTATGAGAACACCCGTGCGGCAGGTTTCGGCCGCGAGGTGAAGCGCCGCATCATGATCGGCACCTATGTGCTCTCTGCCGGCTATTATGATGCCTACTATCTGCGCGCACAGAAGGTGCGCACGCTGATTAAACGCGACTTCGAACAGGCCTTCGATGCAGGCGTGGACGCGATCCTGACGCCTGCGACGCCTTCGGCTGCGTTCGGCATCGCCGATCAGGATATGAGCGCGGACCCGGTGAAGATGTATCTCAACGACATTTTCACCGTGACCGTGAACATGGCGGGTCTACCTGGGATTGCCGTCCCTGCCGGGCTGGACGCCAACGGCCTGCCCCTCGGATTGCAGCTCATCGGCCGTGCCTTCGACGAAGAAACCCTCTTCCGCACCGCTCATGTGATCGAGCAGGCAGCTGGAAAGTTCGAGCCCAAGCGCTGGTGGTAGGCCACCATCAGCGCTGAGGTGCCCGGAAGGCCAGACATGGATAACCTCAGGCAGATTCCGGTGATTCTGTTTGAGGAGTGAAAATGTTTCATCTGGCCTCCGCCATCTTCTGGACGCTGGTGCAGCCATTTAATCTTGTTGGATTGCTTATTGCTGCGGCGATCGTCGGTGCGGCATTTCGCTGGCGGCGTGTATCCATCACCTTCGCCACATTGGCCTTTGTAGTCGTGGCGCTTGCCGGCTGGACCACCTTCGGCGCGCTGCTTCTTCACCCGCTCGAGGATCGGTTCACGCGGCCGGAGCCGGCGCCGCAGCATGTGGACGGAATCATTGTGCTAGGCGGCGGCTTCGAGGGAGCCGTCAACATGGCGCGCGGCGGCTATGAGCTCAATGACAGCGGTGACCGGTTCGTCGAGACGGCAATCCTGGCCCGGCGCTATCCGCAAGCGCGGCTGCTCGTTTCCGGCGGCTCAGGCTCGGTCTTCCTTCCGGGCGAAGGGGATGCAGACACTGCGCCTCGGCTGCTCACCGCCCTCGGCGTCCCGCCTGAGCGCATCGAACTGGAAAACCAGTCGCGGGACACGTTCGAGAATGCAAGGCTTTCCGTATCTCTGGCAAAGCCGCAACCCGGCGAAACCTGGCTGCTGGTAACCTCGGCGTTCCATATGCCGCGCGCCGTTGGTGCATTCCGGCAGGCGGGCTTTCCCGTAGTGCCTTGGCCGGCGGACTACAAAACCACGGGTCAGGAACGACCAGGGCTCACAGACGATAATGTTCTCGATTCGCTGCGCAACACCACCGTCGGCATTCGCGAATGGATCGGGCTGATCGCCTATTGGATGCTGGGACGAAGCGAGAGCATCCTGCCTTCCATCGGGGAATAGGAAACCGCCGCAATCCTGCCGCAAGTGTTGATAATCCGCAAACGCGGTTTGTGGCTTAAGCTTTTGAATATGTTAGTGCTAAGACATGTTAAGCGGCAATGGTGTCCGGCTTGTGCCAACCTCTTGCCGCTTTTGTTATTGCATCGCAGCATCGGCGGGGGTATTGGCTCGGTCGTGGTGGCTAGGGAAGAGGGGCCGCCGCGTTTAACAGGAACACGGAACTCCATGGACGAACACGTTCAGAAATCGTGCTGGGGCGTAACCGCGAAGGCGGTCATCGGTCTAGCCGGCATCATCCTCTTGGCCTGGCTTTTCGTTGGGGGCGACGGTGTCGCCATGATGGCCGCGAGCTAATACCGGCATACGATTTTGAAAACGGGGCGCGGCGTCTGGCCTGCGCCCCGTTTTCTTTTGGACCTTGCGGTGCTGCCGCAGCGAGCGCATATCCGGCCTGTCTGCATGACAGCTGACGAGTCTGGCTGGAGTTGTATATGTTCCTCTCCGTTTTTGATCTGTTCAAGATCGGCATCGGCCCATCGAGCTCCCACACGATGGGGCCGATGGTTGCCGCTGAGCGTTTCCTGCGCGAGGTGGCAGAGGGAGATTGGCCACGCCCGGCAGGCGTTGAGGTGAAGCGGCTTTCAGTCAGCCTTCACGGATCGCTCGCCTTCACCGGAGTGGGGCATGCTACCGATCGTGCCGTCATCTTGGGATTGCAGGGTTTCACGCCTATAACGGTCGACCCGGACCAGGCCGACGCCGTCCTGGAGGGGATCAGGACTGCCAAGCGGCTCTCGCCGCCCGGGCACCTCGGATATGATTTCGATCCCGTTTCCGATCTCATCTTCGACCGGAAGAATCCGCTGCCTGGCCATGCAAACGGAATGTCGTTCAACGCCTTGGACTCGGACGGTCGGCTGCTCTTGCGGCGCATCTATTACTCGGTCGGCGGCGGGTTCGTCGTCTCGGAAGAGGAGTTGCAGACGCTCAAAGCCGAGCAGAAGCCAGCGGTGGACCGCAACGTCCCATACCCCTTCGCCAATGCGCGGGAGATGCTGGAGATGGCGGCGGCGAGCGGGCTCTCGATTGCCGAGATGAAACGCGCAAACGAGCTGACCTACAGGAGTGAAGAGGAACTGAACGCGGGCCTCGACGCCATATGGGAAGCAATGCGCGGCTGCATCGAGCGCGGTCTGGCCAAGGAAGGCATCATGCCGGGCGGATTGAAGGTGCGCCGGCGTGCGCGCGGGCTGCATGAAAAGCTCGAAGAGGAATGGCGGCAGAACAGGCCCAATCCTCTTGCCGCCAATGATTGGCTCTCTGTCTATGCAATGGCCGTGAACGAGGAAAATGCCGCCGGTGGTAGGGTGGTCACCGCGCCCACCAACGGCGCGGCCGGGGTCGTGCCTGCAGTGATGCGCTACTGGCTGCGCTTCCACCCTGATGCCGACACCGCGGATATCCGTGATTTCCTTTTGACGGCCGCCGCCGTGGGCGGGCTGATCAAACACAACGCGTCCATTTCCGGCGCAGAGGTCGGCTGCCAGGGGGAGGTGGGGTCCGCCTCGGCCATGGCAGCGGCAGGGCTTGCGGCCGTCATGGGCGGAACGCCCGAACAGGTGGAGAACGCGGCCGAGATCGCGCTTGAGCATCATCTCGGCATGACCTGCGACCCGGTTGCCGGCCTGGTGCAGGTGCCATGCATCGAACGCAATGCCTTGGGCGCTGTTAAAGCGGTTACGGCGGCTTCCCTCGCGCTGAAGGGCGACGGCAAGCATTTCGTTTCGCTCGACGCGGCAGTCGAGACCATGCGCCAGACCGGCCTCGACATGAATGAACGTTATAAGGAGACGAGCCTTGGCGGGCTCGCCGTCAACGTGGTGGAATGCTGATCACGCCTGTGGAAAGAACGCGGTTGCGTTGACCTTACGGGCGATATTCCCGATGGTGCGGCCATGGCGCTTCATCTCATAAAACTGTGCGTGGGCTGCGAAAGCCCTGAAGACCTGGAATATTGGATTGCCGAGCGGCTGGAAGAAAAGAAGCGCCGCGACGAACCCGTCGAGCAATATCATGTCACGCGCATGGTGCCGAAGCGGATCGAAGAGATCACCGGCGGCGGCTCGCTTTACTGGGTCATCAAAGGCATGGTGCAATGCCGGCAGCGAGTTCTCGATATCCGTCCATTCCTCGATGGCGAGGGAATCCAACGCTGCCGTCTGGTGCTGGAGCCGCAGGTGATCCGCACTGAATGGCAGCCACGTCGTCCATTCCAGGGTTGGCGTTATTTGAAGCCGGAGGATGTTCCCGGCGACATTCGTGCCGGTTCCGACACGGGCGATCTGCCAGACCATATGCGGCGTGAACTGACCGAACTCGGATTGCTCTAGCGCATCGGGAGTAACAGGATTGGCCTCCGAAAGGCCATTGCGTCGCTTCCAATTTGTACGTCCTCGCAATAATCCCGAGGGACGGACGGCACTATAGGTCTTGTAAGGCCTGACGCGGGAGCACATGTTTTTTCCATGAGCCATGGGAAAACGCCGGCAGAGGCCGGGAAGAAGACGGAGCTTTCGAAAACACGATCGGACAAGAGCGCGATCGACGCCTTTGTCCGGCAGGCGCGTTTACTCGCTCCAGCAGGGAAGGGGAACGGCCGCCTGATCCTTGCCATCGACGCCACAATGAGCCGTCAACCCACATGGGACCTCGCCTGCGAGATTCAGGCGGAGATGTTCGATGCGGCGGGCGGCGCTGGAACGCTCAGCGTGCAGCTCGTCTATTACCGGGGATTTGGTGAATGTGCAGCTTCACGCTTCGTGACGGAGACGAAAGCGCTCAAGAATCTGATGACGCGGATCCATTGCCGGGGCGGGCGTACCCAAATCGGCAAGGTGCTTTCTCACACCCTGAGGGAGAATGCACGGGCCAGAGTAAACGCGCTCGTCTTCATCGGGGATGCGATGGAGGAAGAGGTTGACCTGCTTGCCGAGGGTGCGGGGGAGCTGGGGCTGAAAGGTGTGCCGGTCTTCCTCTTTCAGGAGGGCCGCGATCCGGTTGCAACCAGCGCCTTCAAGGAAATCGCCAGGTTGTCCAAGGGCGCGTGGTTTCGTTTTGACCGAAATGCTGCGGATGCCCTGGCCAAGCTTTTGGGCGCGGTCGCAGTTTATGCAACCGGCGGCCTGCCTGCTCTCGAGGCGCGCGGACACCCGGAGGACCGCCTTATGATCGCCCATCTGAGCGGCAAGGGATGATTTCTCCGCTCTTTCTCATTGGCCTTCTGTTCGTGTTGGCGCTTGCCGTCTACTCGTTCACGCGCGCCAGCCCGGCCGCATTAGCGTCTGCGTTCAGGCTTGCAGGACCGGCGGTGGTGGGGCTTTGCGGGCTGGTGCTGATATTCGCGGGGAGGGCGGGGATCGGCGGAACGCTGCTCTCGCTGGCAGCCGCCTGGCTGGGATCGGCCCGCCTGAACCGGCGGGTCAAGGAGCGCAGATCCCGCAAGCGGTCGAGCGTGCGGTCAGCTGCTCTGGAGATGGAGCTCGATCACGATACGGGAGCGCTTGAAGGCTTCGTTTTAGCCGGAAAGCTCGAGGGACGCCAGCTCAGCCAGATGCCCCTCGACGATCTCATGGCGCTCCACCGGGAACTTGCCGGAGACGAGGAGAGCCTGCAGCTATTGGAAACGTATCTTGACGGCCGGTTTCCCGTCTGGCGCGAAGGCATGGAGACGAACCAGGACAGGCGGCAGAGAAGCGCGCCAGCTTCTGGCCCCATGACCAAGGAGGAGGCTTACAAGATCCTTGGTCTTGAAATGGGAGCGTCCGCGGCGGAAGTCCGAAAGGCTCATCGCCGCCTGATGCAGCGCCTGCATCCCGATCTGGGCGGCTCCGCCTTTCTTGCCGCTCGTATCAACGAAGCTCGAGACGTTCTCCTGTCCGATCATCGCTAAATCCCTCACGCATTTACATAGCGGGAAAACTCAGTTCTGGACAGCGTAACAGTCCACGCTTCTCTTCTTGAGTGTCGCGCACGCGTTCCAAGCCGCCGTCTTGCTTTCAAACCCACCGAAGCGAGCACGGTAATAGGTCTGCCCCTTGAGCACGAAAGTCTCGGTGAAGGGCTTCGCGGAGGCAAGAACGCCTGAGGCCCGTTCAACCGTTCTTTCCAGTACGCGGCGGGCGTCCTCTTCCGTTTGGGCAGAGGCAACTTGGATAACCCAGCCGGACACGGGGGTTGAGGAAGTCGCCACCGGGTCGACGGGATCCTGCTTTTCCACAACCGCTTCGGCCAAAGCCATCTTGGCACTGGGGATGCGATCCTCGGCATAGGCTGTCACGGCCACTTCGGTCTCAGGGCGTTCAACGGGAAGCGGTGCCTTTTTCGGCAGAGCCGTAGCCGACGCCATGATAGCCGGTGCGTTCGTGATCGTGGGCCTGATGACCGGTCCCTTGGCGATCAGATCCCCGCCGCGTCCCGTGGAAGCCTTGGGCAGATAGCGCTGAATGAGGTCCACCATATGGGCGTCGCGGCTACGCGCGGTATTTCCACCCATCACGACGGCCACGATCTGCCGCCCCTCGGCCGAGACGGATGAGACGAGGTTGAAGCCCGAAGCGCGGGTATAGCCCGTCTTGATACCGTCGGCGCCCTTCACACGGCCAAGAAGATTGTTGTGCCCGTTGATCGTCTTCCCCGAGAAAACGAAACTGCGCGTGGAGAAATAATCGTAGTGGCGCGGAAAGTGCTCACGCAGCGCGATGCCGAGTTTGGCCATGTCGCGCGCCGTCGTCCGCTGCTCGCCGTTGGGAAGCCCGTGCGCATTGCGGAAAGTCGTCGAATTCATACCAAGCTGGCGCGCCTTGGTCGTCATCATGCGGGCGAAATTCTCCTCCGACCCGCCGAGATTTTCGGCGACTGCCGTCGCAACGTCGTTCGCCGACCGGGTGATGAGCGCCAGAATGGCTTGCTCGACCGTTATGCTCTTGCCGGCGCCGACGCCCAGTTTCGTCGGAGGTTCGGCAGCCGCCTTCTTGGAGAAGGTGATGCGGGTGCTCTTGGATATCCGCCCCGAGGACATGGCTTCGAAGACGAGATAAAGCGTCATCATCTTCGTCAGCGAGGCGGGGTAGCGCAAAGCGTCAGCATTGTCCTCATAGAGGACGTTGCCCGTCTTCGCATCCACGACGATGCCTGCATATTTCGGATTGGCCGCAGCCGAGCCGACCGATGCGAGGACAAAGGTCCCCACGGCAAGGGCAACGACTGCGAGATTGGTGATCTGACGTAGTTTTCCCGCGAGCGCCTGTCGCACAATCACACCCATCAAAGCAATTATTCCTTCCGCGGACCGATGCGTCCGAAGACCTTATGGTTGACCCTAGGTAACCCTCGTTACCAATTCGTTATGGTGAGCGATCGCTTGACCGGATTTTTCGCGTTCGAAGCGTTTTTGAATCCTGTTTTATGGATTGCCCCTTTCTGGGGCTGTCCCCCGCAGATGGGGCGAGAATTGGGCGAGGCGGCTTTTACGCTTATTTATTTCGCTGCAGCATGTTGCCGCGACGTCAGCTACCGATAGAAAGCCAGTTGTCCCTTTGAAATACCTTGTGGGAAACCTACTTATGTTTTGTGCGGCGCCGGGGCCCGGCCAAAAACGTGTGAAAGTTCAGCGACAGTCTCCACCCGCTGTTTTGCGCTCTCGGTTGATCAGTATGGAACCGTCCCGCATGCGAAAAAATTTGAGCAGGGCGGGAGCGCAATGCGTATTGTCAGCACGATAGAAGGGCTTAAAATCATCAGAGAGGTACCTACATGTCACAACTCATGGGGAGCTGTGACGGAACGCATGAAACAACCGGGATCGGCGAGAGAGAAATGCCAGGCGACGCTTTGCGGATGAGCCGTGGGGACGACGAAGGCAACAGCACCGGGCGCGGCACCGCTGTCATTACGCGCACCAGGACGAAGACGAAGAAGCCGAGCCTCTATCGCGTGCTGCTATTGAACGACGATTACACACCCATGGAATTCGTCGTCCATGTTCTGGAGCGATTTTTCCAGAAGGATCGGGAGGCAGCGACAAGGATCATGCTGCATGTTCACAACCATGGGGTGGGCGAATGCGGCATCTACACATTCGAAGTGGCCGAGACCAAGGTGGCTCAGGTCATGGATTTTGCCCGTCAGCATCAGCATCCGCTGCAATGCGTGATGGAGAAGAAATGAGGTTCTGAATGCCGGCTTTCTCGCAAGGCCTGGAACGCGCGCTACATCAAGCGCTGACCTATGCCAATGAGCGTCATCATGAATATGCGACGCTCGAACATCTGCTGCTCGCCCTGATCGATGATAACGACGCGGCCGCCGTCATGCGGGCGTGCAACGTGGACCTGGACGAACTCAGGCGCACCGTTACCGATTATATCGATACTGAGCTCGACAATCTCGTCACGGGCTATGACGAGGATTCCAAGCCGACGGCCGGGTTTCAGCGCGTCATCCAGCGCGCGGTGATTCACGTGCAGTCTTCAGGCAGGGAGGAGGTGTCCGGGGCCAATGTGCTCGTCGCGATTTTCGCGGAACGCGAAAGTCATGCCGCCTATTTCCTGCAGGAACAGCAGATGACCCGCTACGACGCGGTCAACTATATCAGCCACGGGATCGCCAAGCGCCCCGGGGCCAACGAGGCTCGCACTCCGCGCGGGGCGGACGAGGACCAATCCAGCTCGACGGGGGCCGAAACCGAAGAAGGCGCCAAGAAGAAGAAGCAGCAGGACGCTCTGTCGGCTTACTGCGTGAACCTGAACGCCAAGGCACGGGCAGGGCGTATCGACCCCCTTATCGGCCGCGAGTCCGAAATCAACCGCACGATCCAGGTGCTCTGCCGCCGCTCCAAGAACAATCCGCTCTATGTGGGCGATCCCGGCGTCGGCAAGACGGCGATCGCGGAGGGGCTTGCCAAGCGGATCGTTGAGGGTGACGTGCCCGACGTCCTGGCTGATGCCACGATCTTCGCCCTCGATATGGGTACGCTGCTTGCAGGCACACGCTATCGCGGTGACTTCGAGGAGAGGCTGAAGCAGGTCGTGAAGGAGCTGGAGGATTTCCCCGGTGCGATACTCTTCATCGACGAGATCCATACGGTGATCGGCGCTGGCGCCACATCCGGGGGCGCGATGGATGCATCGAACCTGTTGAAGCCCGCTCTGTCCTCCGGTGCGATCCGCTGCATCGGATCAACGACTTACAAGGAGTTCCGCCAGTTCTTCGAGAAAGACCGCGCGTTGGTGCGCCGCTTCCAGAAGATCGACGTGAACGAGCCGTCGGTGGACGATGCGATCGAGATCATGAAGGGTTTGAAGCCCTATTTCGAAGATTTCCATCGCGTGAAGTACACCAATGAGGCGGTAAAGGCCGCGGTTGAGCTTTCTGCCCGCTATATCAGCGACCGTAAGCTGCCGGACAAGGCGATCGATGTGATCGATGAAACGGGCGCTTCACAGAAGCTTCTGCCGGAAGCCAAGCGGCGCAAGACGATTACCGTGAGGGAGATCGAGACCACGATCGCCACCATGGCTCGCATTCCGCCGAAAACGGTTTCGGCTGACGACGAGAAGGTGCTCGCCGGGCTTGAGGAAGAACTCAAGCGCGTCGTCTACGGCCAGGACAAGGCGATCGAGGCGCTCGCCTCGGCGATCAAGCTGGCCCGCGCGGGTTTGCGGGAACCGGAGAAGCCTATCGGTTCCTACCTGTTCTCCGGTCCGACGGGCGTGGGCAAGACGGAGGTGGCCAAGCAGCTTGCGGCCTCGCTCGGCGTCGAGCTTCTGCGCTTCGACATGTCCGAATACATGGAGCGGCACACGGTCTCTCGCCTGATCGGTGCGCCTCCCGGTTATGTGGGCTTCGACCAGGGCGGTCTCCTGACCGATGGTGTAGATCAGCATCCCCACTGCGTGCTGCTTCTGGACGAGATCGAGAAGGCCCATCCGGATCTCTTCAACATCCTGCTGCAGGTCATGGATCACGGCAAGCTGACGGATCACAATGGCAAGCGCATCGACTTCCGCAACGTCATCCTCATCATGACGACCAATGCGGGCGCCGCCGATCTTGCCAAGCCGGCCATCGGCTTCGGTTCGTCCAAGCGCGAGGGCGACGACATGGAGGCGATCAACCGGCTCTTTACGCCGGAGTTCCGCAACCGGCTCGACGCCATCATACCCTTCGGCTCCCTGCCGATGCCGGTGGTGCATCAGGTGGTGCAGAAGTTCGTCATGCAGCTCGAGGCGCAGCTCGCCGAGCGCAAGGTCACCTTCGATCTTTCAGACGAGGCGATCGCCTGGCTTGCGGACAAGGGCTATGACGAGCGTATGGGCGCCCGCCCGCTCGGCCGCGTGATCCAGGAGCACATCAAAAAGCCACTGGCTGAGGAGGTGCTTTTCGGCAAGCTCAGGCGTGGCGGCACCGTCAAGGTGACGGTCGAGACGAAGGAGGACGGGGAGACTGGTCTCAAGCTGGAGACCATCCCCGACGATGCTCCGGTTAAGCCGAAGCGCGAGACGCCTCCTGCCCGAAAGGGTGCCGCCAAACGGGCTGCGCCGAAAAAGGCCAAGCCGAAGGCGGCAAAGCGGCCGCCGGCCTTGCCGGAGCCCCCCAAGCGCAGCCTGGTACCCCAACTGCCACGGAAAAGCTGATCGGGTTCAGGGCAATTCAAAGGCGCGGATCGAGAGGTCCGCGCCTTTTCTTATTGAGGCTCTCGGTCTCGTATGGATTGGTGCTGGCAGGCCACAATCCCGTTTCAAACGGCGGTCAACATATCGCGCGGCCGGCGCGCCTGTGCTATGCGGCACCTGATGAACGAGCCGAATTCCGAACTGAAAACGCCCTACGCGCATGGCATCTGGTTCGCGCATGGCGTCCGCGCTGCGTTCTCGGTTCCCGGCCTCATCCTTGCCAGCGCCTTCGTGGGCTTCGCGGGACTTGCTCGTGATGCGGGTCTAACACTTGCTCAAACCGTCTTCATGACCGGCATGGTCTGGGCGCTTCCCGGAAAGGTCGTGCTCGTCGGAGCGATCATGACGGGAGCGAGCCTTCCGGCTGCAGCATTCGCTGTCGCACTCTCATCGGTGAGGCTCGGGCCCATGGTCGTCGCCCTTACACCCGAAATGCGGACGCCTGCCACCCGCAAATGGGTGCTTTACCTGCTTTCCCATTTCGTCGCGGTCACCTCCTGGGTGCTTGCGATGGACAGGCTCAAGCACGTGCCGCGGCCCATGCGCACCACCTATTATGGGGGGCTCGGGTCCACGCTCGTGCTTTTCAATATGGGCGTGGTCGCCGTCGTGTATCTGATCGCGGGTCAGCTTCCGCCGGCATTGTCCGCTGCGCTCTTCTTCCTCACTCCGCTCTATTTCGTGACGTCTCTCTGGGGGCGGCACGGGAAAAGGCCGGGCAGCTCGCGATGGTTTTCGGTCTCCTTCTTGGACCTGTTTTCCACCTGTTGACGCCAGGCTTCGATCTTCTTGCAACGGGTCTGGTCGCAGGCGGCGCAGCCTTCGGCATCCACATCCTTGCCCAACGGAGGCAAGCCGCGTGACATTCACGGCTTACGCGGACTGGTGGTGGCCTTATCTCTTCATCCTGCTCGGCGGCTGGGTTGCGACTGACTTCTGGCGTTTTCTCGGTGTCTATCTCGGTGAAAGGCTGTCAGAGCAATCCCAGCTCCTTGTCCTCGTGCGATGCATCGCCACAGGGCTCGTGGCGGCTGTGATCGCGAACCTGATCGTTTTTCCCAGCGGAGAGCTCGCCTCGACGCCTATGGCGCTGCGAATAGGCGCAGCCGGGCTGGGTTTCCTGGCTTATCTCGTATCAGGGAAAAAAGTTGTGGTTGGAATAGCCATTGGTGAATTGGTGCTCTGTCTGGTCCTGTTGTGGCGAGGCGCACTGTGATATCGACGCGAACCCTTTCCGCCCCCTGGAAAAATTTGGTTGGAACAGCATCTATCTTTCCAATTTTAGGCTTGTTTCTTCGCCGCCATTGATCGGAGACAATATCTTTGCATTGCAATCAACGCGATAGCCAGACCTCGATGCGTCTAGCCAAAGAGCTTCCTGCCTGCGTTGTTGTCCTGATCTTCATTTCAGCCATTTGGTTCGAATCGGATGCTTACAGATATGTCGCCGTAGGAACGTTGCTTCCCACTGCGGTATATTACTTCTACCGTGATTTTCCCTCCCGGACGAAAGTATTGATCGGGTATATGGGGCTTCTCTGCATCGGTTGGAGTTTGTACGTCGGAGCGAGATTTGCTTACAGCTATCTTTCCCATGCGGAGCTGGGTATTGGCTCTTCCGAAGGAATTTACCTCTTCCCACTCCTCTATCCGCTTTCCGGTTATGCCCTTTTTCTTGCTATCCGCAGACCACTCATCGCCGTCTGCGGATTCATTCTGATCAGCTTTCTCGTGGCGGTATTCTCGATCGATATTCCAGCCCTTCTGGAGGGGCACAGGGCGGAAACGCTTCTGCACAACAACCCCATTCACGCCGCAATCGCGCAGGGCATCATCATCCTGTGCGCGGTGCCTTTTGCAAATTATCTCCTGCGCGGCAATGTCATGTCGCGCGGTCTGCGTACCGGTTTCTTCGCCGTTTCGCTGGCTACGGTTTTGATCTGCTTCATCAATATCTACACCCTTCAGTCGAAAGGTGTCTGGCTGGCACTGGCCATCGCGCTACCGTTTCAACTTATCTTGATGGCCGGATTGCAAGGTCTCGGGCGGCGTTTCGCGGTGCTGGCGGGAGTGATTTTCCTCATGGCCGCCATTTCCGTCACGATGGCGTGGGATGGGATCATGGCTGTGGCGGACGATACCGCCCACGCCAGTGCCGCGCTCCTTTCGGACATCGTCACGGGCCGAGGCGTGATCCAGAGCATGGACAACGCCATCCATGACAATTCAGCGCCCGCCAGTTTCCGCGAACGCCTGATGCTCTGGGCAAGTGCGATCCTCATCTGGATGAAGGACCCGCTTTTTGGCCATGGGGTGACATGGATGCATGAATGGCAGACGCGCGCCTATCCGGCTGCCGAGTACAACCTCATCCACAATGGCTATCTTGAGATTGCGGTTCGCTACGGGGCGGCTGGGTTGATCTTTTATGCGCTGCTCTTTTCCTGGGCGGCTCGCCAGGTTTGGAAGGCAAGCCGAGAGCAGGTCATCGATCCTGCCGCCTTTCAGGCCTATATGGCGGTTCTGGTATTCTTCTGCATCACGGTTTTCAGCAATTCGAACATTCGGCTTGCCATTGGCGAATCTTACATGTGGTTCGCCGCGGCCTTCGGATTCTACTGCTATTACAAGAGGCAGAGCAGAAACACTGTAAAAGTAACAACGTGGATCTAGGAGGCGTATTCAGCTCCGGATGGCATAATTGGCCCGGCGCAGATAATCCAGCCCCCGGAATAGCGCAGTTGGGATGCGCATATAAAATGGGAACTTGGTTTTCCGGTAACCAGCCGGCGAGATCGTCGAACCCGACTTCGCAGGCCTGAGGAGCGGATCTTTCGTCGTCATGACCGACAATCCGTGGGCCCAGCCACGCTCCAGAGCGATGTCGTAGGGTAGGTAAAACGGCAGCAGGGCCTGGTGCAACTTTCGGGCGGCCGAGCTGGAAATCAGATATCCCATGGCGGAGCCCATCGGGCCGTGGACGCAACAGCCAACGGTATCGCCCGCTTCCGTTTGCGCTTTGGCGATGAAACCCTTGGTCCTGTGATTGTAAAGCTTCACGATGTCCGGCACCTGGGCGAGGCGCGTCAGCGCTTCGATACGAGGGACGAAATCCGGCACGAAATCCGCGTCATCCTCCAGTATGACCGCATAGGGCCAGTCAGCCTCCGCCACACGCTGGAGGGCGCGGATATGGCTCATGTAGCATCCATACTCCCCGCCCATCGGTCTCCGCCCATGCCAAAGCTGGAATTTGCGGAGCTGCAGTTCCCTGCGTTGCTCAGGCTCGACCGCGTTTCCGTCCACCGCGGGCACGCGCTCCGGAAAGATGTCCAGCGCCGCTGCGCGGGCCACCAGCCCCTCCCATCGGTCCTTCGAACGGTCGAGATTGATGACCAGAACGGGAATATCCACGCTCAGCGTTCCGCTTCGGCGGCTTGCAACGCCTCGCGTATCTTGCGAGCGTTTTCGGCCAGGACTTCAGGTTTTTCCATTTCCCCGGTGTGCGGCCGTAAAGCGACACCTTCGAAACGGGGCAAAATGTGAAAATGGAGATGGAAGACGACTTGTCCGCCGGCCGACTCGTTGAATTGCTGGATGGTGAGCCCGTCGGCGTCAAAGGCCGCCACTGCCGCGCGCCCGACCTTCTGCACGGCGCTGATGACTGCAGCCAGGCTGGCAGCATCGACGTCGAGCAAATTCCGGGAAGGCCGTTTCGGAATAACGAGACAATGACCCGTGCCGCGCGGCATGATGTCCATGAAGGCAAAGGTCTCCGCGTCCTCGTAGATTTTGTGGGCCGGCAACTCTCCGCGCAGGATTTTCGCGAAGGGATTGTTGTTGTCATAGGCCATGATGCTCGACTCGCTCTTATCTCGTGAACACCCGCGATGTTTGGGAGGAGGCCGCTTCACGGTCAAGCCAGACTTTGTGATCCAGGCTTACCCTTTCTTATACGGCGAATGTTGGGCCAGAAATTCGCCTATGGCCTCGACTTCCCGCCGTTCGCCCGAAAGGTAATCGGCCACAGCGCGGCGTAACCCGGGATGCGCAATGTAATGAGCGGAATGCGTCGTCACGGGCACATAGCCTCGAGCCAGCTTATGTTCTCCTTGAGCTCCTGCCTCCACCCGATTGATCTTGTTTGCAATCGCAAATTCAATCGCCTGATGATAGCAGACCTCGAAATGCAGGAAAGGATGATGCTCGACGGCACCCCAGTTCCGGCCATAAAGGGCATCGCCGCCAATGAAATTAATGGCGCCGGCGACGTAGCGACCCGCGCGCTTGGCCATCACCAGCAGGATGTCGTCCGCCATCCTTTCGCCCAGGAGCGAAAAGAAGAGCCTGTTGAGATAGGGCCGACCCCATTTGCGGCTGCCTGTATCCATATAGAACGCGAAGAAATCATCCCACACCGCCTCGGTGAGATCGGACCCCGTGAGCCATTCCAGCTCGATACCTGCCTCGAGAGCGGCGCGGCGTTCCTTTTTCAGAGCTTTGCGCTTGCGTGACGTGAGTGTCTCCAGGAAGTCGTCATAGCACGAATAGCCTTCGTTGAAGAAATGGAACTGCTGGTCGGTACGTGTCAGGAAGCCTGCACGCTGCAGCACGCCGATTTCTTGTTCCGGTGCAAAGGTGACATGAAGGGACGATAGGCCGAGCTGGTTCGTCAGCGTCACCAGCCCTTCGGCCAATGCGCGGTGGACATGAGCTTCTTCCGCGTCAGAGTGGGTGAGAAGGCGCGGGCCGGTGACCGGGGTAAAGGGCACCGACACTTGGAGTTTGGGGTAATAGCGTCCGCCCGCGCGCTCCAGCGCATCGGCCCAGCCATAATCGAAGACATACTCGCCCTGGCTGTGCGATTTCAGATAGCACGGCACGGCCCCCAGAAGCGCGCCGTCGCTCGCCTCGAGCCGCAGATGCTGGCCAAGCCAGCCTGTGCGGCGCGTTGCACAGCCACTTTCTTCAAGTGCCCAAAGGAAGTCATAGGAAATAAACGGGTTATAGGCTCCATCGCCTCGCATCGCGCCTCTGAGACCCGCCCATTCTTCGGGCGTGAACGCGTCGAGGCTCGTCGCGACTGTCAAACGAGCAGCCGTATCCCCGCCATCCCTGTTCTGTCGCATCTCCATCGGGTCAGAACATAGGTCCTGATGGCAGCACTTTCATCATGCTCAAGGTGCGAAACCTTCGAATGTGATCTGGTCCGCATAGCGGAACGATTTTTCCATGTCCGCCTGGTTGCGCACGGTCCAGGTGATGACCGGCATTGCAAGGCGCTGGCGCACGAAGGATATGAACGGGTTCGGCAGATGCGCCACTGCGTAGGAAACGAAGGAGATCCTGTGGCCGAGCATCGAAAAATGGGCTTCAAGCGCGCTGTCGGATTCGCCTTCAGCCGTAAGGCCGATCGGAAAATTTTCGGCCTTGCGGGCAAGCTCCCGGATGATCCAATGGTCGAAGGACATCAGCGCCACCTCGCCGGAATAGTTGCGCAGGCATTTGAGTACGCCCTCTACGAGGCCGGTGTCATGGCCTGGAATGCCCTTGAGCTCAATGACGACCGGGACCGAACCGTTGATCCGGTTCAGCATTTCCGCCAGCGTGGGAACGTGTTCACGCGTCCGGCCGACCTGAAGGGCGCAGAGCTCGGCGGCGGTGCGCTGCCAGACCTGGCCTTCTGAACCCGTGAGCCGCCTCAGGTCGTCATCGTGGAAGACAAAGGGAACGCCGTCGCTCGTCACATGCACATCGCATTCGATGGCGTAACCGTGCTCGACTGCGGCTCGGAACGCGGCGAGCGTGTTTTCCCATCGCTCCTTGTTCATGTCGTGGAAGCCGCGATGCGCGATCGGACGCGCCGTCAGCCAAGATAGATCGTTCATGTGTGATCACCTTATCTTGCCGCTTCAATAATAGCCTCGATCTCGACCGGCGCATTGAGGGGGAGGCAGGCCAGCCCCACGGCGGCGCGAGCATGAATGCCGCGCTCGCCCAGGGCCGCAGCAAGGAAATCCGAAGCTCCATTCGCGACCACGTGCTGCTCGACAAAATCCGGGGTGGAAGCGACAAACACGGTGAGCTTGACGATCCGCTGCACTCGTTCCAGATCGCCGAGCGCGGCCTGCGCCTGGGCCAGCACATTGACCGCGCACCATTTGGCCGCCAGCTTGCCGGCCTCCGTGCCGAGTTCGCGGCCCAAAAGCCCCATTGCCATCAGTTTGCCGTCCTTGATCGGCAATTGGCCGGAAATGAACAGAAGGTTGCCGGTCTGTATGAAAGGAACATAGTTGGCAGCCGGCGCCGCGGGATTTGGCAATTCGACGCCCAGTTCCAGGAGCCTTTTGTCAATCGCTTCGCTCATTTTGCTTCCTCGCTACTCACTCTTGCGACATCGCCCATCTTTCGTCACGACAGAGGGCCACCGTATCTGTTAAGCCCGAGATGAAACCGTTCCATGACGGAGATCCCAATGCGCCCGTTGCGCCTCATCCTCCTTTTTGTTCCGACGCTTTTGGGCCTGGCTGTGGTCCATGGCGCATCAGCTCAGACGCTCATGCCGCATCGGGCTGTCTATGACTTGGCGCTCCTCGAGACGAGCGACGATTCGGACATCGACGGGCTCACTGGCCGTTGGGTCTTCGAATTCTCCGGTTCCGCATGCGAAGGCTACACCTTGAAGTCGCGCATTGTCATGCGCTTTGAAACGGCCGACGGCCCAAATCTGGTCGATCAGCAAGTGACGAGCTTCGAGTCCAGCGACAGCAAGACCTTGCGCTTCACGACGAAATCCTTCGTGGAGGAGCAACTCGAAAGCGAAGTCGAGGGAACGGCCAAGCTGGAGGACGGCAATACCGTCGTAGGATATGAACAGCCGGAGAAGGTCGAGAAGACGTTCGCGCCCACGCTGTTCCCAACCGCCCAATTGCGCGAGCTTCTTGAAAAGGCGAACGCCGGTCAGCGCTTCTACGAGACGGCGATCTTCGACGGTACGGAGTTCACCGACAAGGCGATACAGGTTTCCGTCGTTGTGGGCGACCCGAAGCCGGTCGAAAATGACGATCCCGAGAAGAAGGCGCTGGGGGCGCTGGCCAAAGATACGTTCCGTCCGGTGACGGCTGCCTATTTCAACGGTCGGGAGGACGAAAAAGAGCAGGGCGAGGAGACCAGCGACTACAATGTGAGCTTCAAGCTGCACGAGGGCGGCCTCCAGCGCGACATGGTCATCCGTTATGCAGACTATTCCATGACGGCAAAGCTCGTGGATCTTTCCGTGTTCGAGCCCGAATCCTGCGAGCCGGAAAAGAAGAACTGACGGGGCTTGGACTTGCATTGGCGAGCATATGCATCTATATGCGCGGCCATTCCACACGCGGATCATAGGTTTCTGTCCGGGAAAAATCCGGCAGACGCCCCCGGTGGCGGCGATGCCGCCTGACGATCCGCGGAGGCCAACCGGAAAGGAAAAGAAAAATGGCTCTGCCTGATTTCAGCATGCGCCAGCTGCTTGAGGCTGGTGTTCACTTCGGTCACCAGACCCACCGCTGGAACCCGAAAATGGCTCCGTACATCTTCGGCGCCCGCAACAATATCCACGTCATCGACCTCAGCCAGACCGTGCCGCTCCTCCACCAGGCACTGAAAGTCGTTTCCGACACTGTCGGACGCGGCGGGCGGCTGCTTTTCGTCGGCACCAAGCGTCAGGCTTCCGATATCGTGGCCGATGCGGCACGCCGGTCTGCTCAGTACTACGTCAATTCCCGCTGGCTCGGTGGCATGCTGACGAACTGGAAGACCATCTCCAATTCGATCCAGCGTCTGCGTCGGCTTGACGAGATGCTTGCAAGCGAGAATCTGCGCCTGACCAAGAAGGAGCGCCTCAACCTCGAGCGCGAGCGCGACAAGCTGGAGCGCGCCCTGGGCGGCATTCGTGACATGGGCTCCACGCCGGACATGATGTTCGTCATCGACACGAACAAGGAAGCGATCGCGGTGCAGGAAGCCCGTCGGCTGGGCATTCCGGTTATCGCTGTCATTGATTCCAACTGTGATCCGGATGTTGTCGACTATCCCATCCCGGGCAACGACGATGCTGCTCGCGCCATCGCCCTTTATTGCGACCTGATCGCCAAAGCTGCGATCGACGGCATTGAGCGGCAGCAGGGCGCGTTGGGGATCGATCTCGGTGAGTCCGCTGAGACCCCGTCCGAGCCCGCGATGGAGACGGCTGCGGCCGAAGCTCCGGCGGAAGCCGAGCAGGGCAGCGAAGCATAAGAAGGTTCCTACACCTTCACCTTCTTTCCAGGTCGCCCTTGAGGGCGACCTACAAGAATTAAAGAGAGGCGACGATGAGCATTTCAGCAGCACTGGTCAAGCAACTGCGCGAGATGACGGGCGCGGGCATGATGGATTGCAAGGCCGCGCTTGCTGAGACTGGCGGCGATCTTGAGGCCGCGGTCGACTGGCTGCGCAAGAAGGGCATTTCCAAGGCTGACAAGAAGGCCGGCCGCACGGCGGCAGAAGGCCTGATCGGGCTCGCCACGGATGGTCTTAATGCGGTGGCCGTCGAGGTCAATTCCGAGACGGATTTCGTGGCGCGCAACGAAGCGTTCCAGGAACTCGTCCGCAATATCGCGCAAGTGGCGCTGACGACCGACGGCGATGTAGAGGCCGTCGCAGCGGCAGCATATCCGGGCACCGGGAAGTCCGTGACGGATTCTGTTCGCGATGCGATCGCCACCATTGGCGAGAACATGACGCTGCGCCGCTCAACGAAGCTTTCGGTCGAGAAGGGCGCCGTTGCGACCTATGTGCACAATGCCGTCGCGGAAGGCCTCGGCAAGATCGGTGTGCTTGTCGCGATCGAAACAGAAGGCGACGCGGAAGCGGCACGCAATTTCGGGCGCCAGGTCGCGATGCATGTCGCAGCCACGAACCCGCTGGCCCTCTCGGAAACAGAGGTGGATCCGGCAGCGGTTGCGCGCGAGAAGGAAATCTTCTCCGATCAGGCCCGTCAGTCCGGCAAGCCCGAGAACATCATCGAGAAGATGGTCGAGGGGCGCCTGCGCAAGTTCTACGAGGAAGTGGTCCTCGTGAAGCAAGCTTTCGTGATCAATCCCGACCTGACGGTCGAGAATGCGCTCAAGGAAGCCGAGAAGGAAATCGGCGCCCCTGCCAAAATCGCCGGCTTTGTTCGTTATGCCCTCGGCGAAGGCATCGAGCGTGAAAGCTCGGACTTCGCGGCGGAAGTCGCGGCTGCTGCGAAGAAGTAACCGTTACATTCGGCAATGATCGAAGGGCACCGCGTGACAACGCGGTGCCCTTCGTGTAGGCCCAGATATCGGAGCCGCCCTGGCGCCGATACCCTCATGTAGCTCGCGAACAAGAGGAGACGTTTGCTTGACCCCACGATATCGTCGCGTCGTGTTGAAGGCTTCCGGGGAGGCTCTGATGGGGAAGCAGGGTTTCGGCATCGATGTCTCGGTGGTCGACCAGATCGCCACCGACATAGCCGATGCCTGTTCGCTCGGAGTCGAAGTGGGCGTGGTGATCGGCGGCGGCAATATCTTTCGCGGCGTGGCGGTCGCCTCCAAGGGCGGAGACAGGGTGACGGGCGACCACATGGGCATGCTCGCGACGGTGATCAACTCGCTGGCACTGCGGACATCCCTTGCCAAGCTCGGGGTGGACGCGGTTGTTCTGTCCGCGATCGCAATGCCGGAACTCTGCGAGAGCTTTTCTCAGCGCCAAGCCATGGCCTATATGGACGCCGGCAAGGTCGTCATCTTCGCCGGCGGAACGGGTAATCCGTTCTTCACCACGGATTCCGCAGCCGCATTGCGGGCTGCCGAGATCGGGGCCGACGCGTTGTTCAAGGGCACACAGGTGGACGGTGTCTATTCCGCCGATCCCCGGAAGGACAAAGGCGCGGTGCGATATGACCACATTACCCACGATCAGGTCATCCGCGACGGCTTGGCCATCATGGACACCGCCGCAATTGCCCTTGCGCGGGAGAATAACATTCCGATAATCGTCTTCTCGATTCATGAAGCGGGCGGATTTGGGGCCATATTACGAGGTGGAGGGCACTGCACCATCGTTGACGATGATCCGGCTGCCCAACAACAGGTAAGTGCGTAAGGAGGCTAAAATGCCGGATGGCATTGATTTCAAGGATCTGCACCGGCGCTTCGACGGGGCGGTCGCCGCATTCAAGCACGACATCGCTTCGCTCAGGACGGGCCGAGCCTCGGCCAACCTGCTCGATCCGATCCACGTGGATGCCTATGGCTCCTCGATGCCGGTCAACCAGGTTGCCACCGTTTCAGTCCCCGAACCGCGGATGATTTCGGTTTCCGTTTGGGACCAGAGCCTTGTGGGCGCGGTTGACCGTGCAATCCGCGAGGCCAATCTGGGCTTCAATCCGATCGTCGAGGGATCCACGCTGCGCATCCCGCTGCCCGAGCTCAATGAGGAGCGGCGCAAGGAACTGGTCAAGATCGCCCATCAATATGCCGAACAGGCCCGAGTGGCCGCGCGCCATGTGCGCCGAGACGGCATGGAGCATCTCAAAAAGGCCGAAAAAGACGGCGAGATCAGCCAGGACGAGTCGCGCGTGCAATCCGATCGCGTGCAGAAGATGACGGACGAGACCATCGCGACGATCGACAAGCTCCTTGCGGAGAAGGAAGCGGAGATCATGCAGGTCTGATGACCGCGCCTCGCGGGCATCACCACCATAAGGGGGATAAGCGGTGAAACCCGCGCATATCGCGATCATCATGGATGGAAATGGCCGCTGGGCGCGTGCCCGCGGGCTGCCACGAAGCGCCGGACACCGCGCTGGCGTCGAGGCTCTGCGCCGAACCGTCAGGGCCGCGGGCGAGACGGGCATCCGGTGGCTCACCATCTATGCTTTTTCTTCAGAGAACTGGTCACGGCCGAAATCCGAAGTGAGTGACCTCATGGGGCTTCTGAGGCTCTTCATCCGTCGTGATCTTGCGGAGCTGCACCAGAATGGGGTGCGGGTCCGCATCGTGGGCAGCCGTGAGGGCCTCGAGCCGGACATCGCAGCCCTCCTGGTCGAGGCCGAAAGTCTGACCGCCGGCAATACCAACATGAATCTCGTGGTGGCGTTCAATTACGGTTCACGCGACGAAATCCTGCGAGCCGCCCGCGCCGTCGCCATGGAGGCGAAGGCCGGGCGACTTGACCCCGAGAAGATGACCATGGAGGATCTCGCGGCACGACTGGACACAGTCGGCATGCCCGATCCCGACCTTATCATTCGTACGAGCGGGGAGCAGAGGCTGTCGAATTTCCTGCTCTGGCAGGCAGCCTATGCCGAATTTGTGTTCCTTCCCTGCCATTGGCCCGAGTTCGGACCAAGCGAGCTTGCCGCAGCAATCCGCCTGTTCGAGGAAAGGGACCGGCGGTTCGGCAGCATCGCGCAAGAAGCCGTGTCATGAATGCAGATGCTTTGCCTCCCGGCCAGCCGGGCGGCCCGAGCAATCTTACGCTTCGTGTCGTCTCTGCCATTGTCCTCGCCCTGCTGGCGCTGGGACTTACCTTTCTAGGTGGCTTGCCATTTCGCCTCTTCGCTGCCGTTTTGGCCGCGCTCGTCTTCTACGAATGGACGGCCATGCAGCCGGCCGAGAGCCGGATTCACGAAATCGTCTCATGGGCAGTGCTCGCGGTTTTCCTGCTTGCTCTTCTTGCGGGAGTTTCAGCACCTGCAGCACTGGCGATTCTGATCGTCTGTTGCCTGATAACGATCGTCCATAGCGGTTTCTCCGGCGATAGCCATTGGAGCGCATATGGTATTGCCTATGCCGGCATACCCGCAGTCGCGCTTGCTCATCTGCGTGGAGACGACAGCGCCGGCCTGATCGCGATCCTGTTCCTTTATGCCGTTGTCTGGGCCACCGACATTCTCGCCTATTTCGTCGGAAGAGCCTTTGGCGGGCCAAAGCTTGCGCCGGCGATTTCACCGGGTAAAACCTGGAGCGGGGCACTGGGTGGCGCGCTTGGTGGCGTCGTGGCGGGTATCGTCACCGCCTATTCAGCGGGAGCTGCGATGTCCTTCGCGGCCGTTACAGCGCTCGCCCTTCTCTTGTCGATCGTGTCCCAGGCGGGAGACCTGTTCGAATCAGCGGTTAAAAGGCGCAGGGGTGTAAAGGATTCCGGCGCTCTCATTCCTGGACATGGCGGCATTATGGATCGGGTGGATGGACTTGTCGCGGCGGCAGTCCTCCTTTATCTGATTGGTGTCGTGTTTTCGGAGCTTGGCGCGCCTGCGGGGCTTTTCTCTGGGTAATGCCGAGAGCTGCCATGGATTTGCCGCCTTTCGCCAGAGAACTTGACGGAGCGGAATTCAGGCACCGATTCTAGGAACTTATTTTGGGCGAGGTAACGGGCACACTTTTCGGCTTCGGCAGCTTCCTTTTGGGAACGATCGTGCCGTTCCTCTTCGTGCTGACTATCGTCGTCTTCGTTCATGAGATGGGCCATTATCTTGTCGGCCGCTGGTGCGGGATCGGCGTCAAGGCTTTCTCGATAGGTTTCGGGCCCGAACTAGCCGGCTTTACCGATCGCCGTGGAACGCGCTGGAAGCTCTCTGCTATTCCGCTCGGCGGTTATGTGAAATTTGTCGGCGATGTCGGCGCCACGAGTTCGCCCGATGCGGATGCCATCGAGAAGCTCAGTCCGGAAGAGCGGCGGGTAGCCTTTCACCTGCAACCGGTCTGGAAGCGTGCGGCGACCGTATTTGCCGGCCCATTTTTCAACTTCATTCTGACGGCCGTCGTCTTCTCCGTGATGTTCGCGCTGTTTGGGCGTTACGTGGCTGATCCCGTCGTTGCGGAAGTGCAGCCCGGAAGTCCTGCGGCGGTGGCGGGCATACAGCCCGGGGACCGATTTGTTTCCATCAATGGAATTTCTGTGGAAACCTTCGGCGACGTGCAGCGGATCGTTTCGGGCCGTGCCGGTGACCCGCTCACCTTTGTCCTGGAGCGCGACGGGCGCCAAGTGTCGGTGACGGCGACACCAAAACTCACCGAACAGAAAGACGCGCTCGACAATCCGGTGAAGATCGGGGTCATCGGGGTTATCAACAACCAGGAGCTGGGCCAGCCCAGGGTCGTCGAATATGGCCCAGTGGAGGCGGTCGGCGCGGGTATTGAAGAGACGATGAGCGCGATCGCTCGAACGGGGCAGTTCTTGAAGCGCTTTGTTGAAGGCAGGGAGGACCGGTGCCAGCTCGGAGGCCCGGTGAAGATTGCCGATATGGCGGGAAAGGCCGCGAGCCGGGGCTTTGAGTGGCTAATCCAGCTTGCCGCCCTGCTTTCTGTGGGAATCGGCATTCTTAACCTTTTGCCAATCCCGCCGCTTGATGGCGGACATCTCCTGTTCTACGGAATAGAAGCAGTGCTTCGCCGACCCGTTTCGGAACAGGTTGCCGAGGCAGTTTACCGCGCAGGAATGCTTGTGGTGCTGATCTTTATGGGATTTGTCTTTTGGAACGACCTGTTTGGGTGTTAAAACGCTGACGAATCCGCAAAGCGGGGGATGTAATCGGTCAGATTGTTGAGACGGTGTTTACCAATCGGAAGAATTGGCGTGACCGGAATGCCACGCCCGCCCTTTCGGTAAATACAAATTAACCAGAAGCCTTGCGTGTAGGGAAATTCCAGCTATTAGGGTGAAAAAGATTTTGCCCGCATGTCTGGATTTCTCGCGGTGGGGACAACGAGAATAGAAGGTTTTAAGGCCCAATGAAGGCAGTTTCCAGATTGAAGAGCGCCGTTTCGGCGGTGGCGCTGTCGGCCGGTTTCGTTGTGAGCGGAGCGATGGTCGCTGAGATGACTGCGACCGTTTCGGCCTACGCCGCGACTGTCAGCAGGATAGAGGTGCGGGGCAACCGCCGCGTGGATGCGGACACGATTCGCAACCAGGTCGGCATCCGGCCGGGCCAGAATTTCAGCACGGCGGACGTGAACGAGGCCGTGAAGCGGCTTTTCGGCACGGGGCTGTTCGCTGACGTTTCGATCACCCAGCAGGGCGGTGCGCTGGTCGTATCGGTCGACGAATATGCGATCGTGAACCAGGTGCTGTTCCAGGGCAATAGAAAGATCAAGGACCAGAATCTTTCTGAGGCGATCCAGCTGAAGCCGCGCTCGGCCTTCTCCAATCAGCTCGTGGAAAGCGATGCGGAAGCGATCCGCGAAGCCTACCGCCGGATCGGCCGCGACGAGGCGACCGTGACCAGCGAAGTCCAGGACCTGGGCGAGGGCAGGGTCAATGTGATCTTCCATGTCCAGGAAGGCGACCGGACGAAGATCACCGAGATCAATTTCGAGGGCAATACGGCGTTCAGCGACCGGCGCTTGAGGGACGTCATTTCGACCAAGCGGTCGAACCTTTTCTCGTTCATGATGCGCAATGACGTCTATGACGAGGCGCGCCTGCAGGCGGACGAGGAACTGCTCCGGCGTTTCTACTACAACCGCGGCTATGCGGATTTCCAGGTCGTCTCCTCAGACGCCCAATTGGTGGACAACAAATACGTCATCACCATCGCGGTCAACGAAGGCCAGCGTTACACTTTTGGCGATGTGAGCATTGAATCGACCATCCCAGGTGTCGATGTCGGCTCGCTTCAGTCTTCGCTGAAGACCCGCCAGGGGGCGGTCTATAGCGCTGAGGATGTGGAGCAGTCGATTATCGGGCTCACCGAGGAGGTCGCAGGCCATGGATACGCCTTTGCCCAGGTGACGCCACGCGGCAATCGTGACTTCCAGAATCGCACGATTTCTGTGGTCTATTCGATCGACGAGGGTCCGCGCGCCTATATCGAGCGCATTGAGATCCGCGGCAACAATCGCACCCGTGACTATGTCATTCGCCGCGAATTCGACGTCAGCGAAGGCGATGCCTTCAATCAGGTCCTCATCCAGAGGGCAAAGCGGCGTCTGGATCGCCTGAACTTCTTCCAGACGGTGAACATCACCACCGTTCCGGGCTCTCAGCCGGACCAGGTCGTGCTGGTGGTCGATGTCGTAGAGAAGTCCACGGGTGAATTCTCTATCGGCGCCGGTTACACCACCAGCGCTTCTTCGGGCAGCAGCGGTGGCTTCTCGCTCGAAGGATCCGTGACGGAGCGTAACTTCCTTGGCCGCGGCCAGTTCATCCGCTTCGCCGCTGCGGGCGGCGAGGATTCTCGCGACTACACGTTCTCCTTCACCGAGCCTTATTTCCTTGGTCGCCGCATTGCGGCTGGTTTCGATATCTTCCGCAACACGCGTACGTTTGAGAACTCGAGCGGCGAAGATATCTATGACCGTGAGGTGACGGGCGGTACCGTTCGCTTCGGCTTGCCGATCACGGAATCGCTGACGACGCAGCTTGCGTATAACCTGACGCAGGAAGAGTATGATCGCGGTGACTTCACGACGCGCGTTTCAAGCGGCATCCAGCAGGCCTTGGAGCAGGGCAAGTGGGTCAAGTCGTCGGTCAGCGCCTCGCTGATCTACAACACCATCGACAATATGCAGAACCCGCACGACGGCATCTATGCCAATGTGACTGCGGAGGTTGCAGGCCTTGGCGGTGACGCTCAATGGGCAAAGCTCACGGCGCGCGCCAACTACTACCGTACGCTTTCCGATGAGCTCGATCTCGTCGGCTTGCTCACGGTGGGTGGCGGGCATATCGTTGCCTTTGGCGACGAGCCGCTGCGCATCTTTGACCAGTTCAACAGCAGCGATCGCATCATCCGCGGCTTTGAGTACAACGGCATCGGCCCGTTTGAGAACTATGTCGACGACGATGGCGACATCGAGCGTGACTTCTTGGGTGGCACGACCTACTTCCATGCCACGGCGGAAGCGCAGTTCCCGTTGCCGATCGTACCGGAGAGCTTCGGCCTGCGCGGCGCTGTCTTCGCCGATGCGGCCACGCTCTACGGAAGCGATTACCGAAGCCCGAATGTAGGCGGCACGGATATGGCTTGGCGCGCTTCTGTGGGCGCGAGCCTGATCTGGGCGTCGCCCTTCGGTCCGCTCCGCGTTGATTACGCCGAACCGGTCGTCAAGGAAGACACCGATCGTATCCGCCACTGGAATTTCGGCATCTCCACCCGGTTCTAGGGTTTCACGGTATATTGTCCGGGCGGCCAAGTGGTGCGCCCGGACGAGAAGGCATTCATGACAGAACCGGCTTTTTTTGTTCCCGCGCGCCATTTCGAGGTGGGCGAGATTGCCGCCTTGACAGGTTCGCGCCTGGTGGATGCCTCGCAAGAAAAGGTGACGATCAGCAGGCTCGCTCCCGCATCCGAGGGCGGCGAGGAGACGCTGGTTTTCATTGATGGCAAACGCAATGCCTCGCGCATCAATTCCGTGCGGGCGGCAGCCCTCCTATGCTCTGAAGAAGTGGCTGAAAGCGCACCTGACGGTATAGCGGTTCTCGTCAGCCCCAAACCGCAGCATGCTTTTGCTATGGTGGCCCGTCTTCTTTTCCCGGAGGCGAGCAGGCCTCAACCGGTGACGGGAGAGACCGGCATTTCGCCCAAGGCGATGATTTCAGAAGGCGCCATCATCGAGGATGGCGCGATCATCGAGGCGGGGGCTGTCATCGGTGTGGGCGCTTCGATAGGCCGAGGAACGATCATTGGGCCAAACGCGGTGGTCGGAGCGGGCTGCAGCATCGGGCGGGATGGTTATGTGGGGCCGAATGCTTCGCTGCAATACGCTATTGTCGGCGACCGCGTCATCATTCATCCGGGTGCGCAGATTGGCCAAGACGGCTTCGGTTTCCTGCTGGGACCAAATGGGTTTGAAAAGAACCCGCAAATCGGCCGTGTCATTATCCAGGATGATGTCGAGATCGGTGCGAACACCTCGGTCGATAGGGGTGCGCTCTCCGACACCATTATCGGTGAAGGCACCAAGATCGATAATCTAGTACAGATTGGCCACAACGTGCATATCGGCCGTCGCTGTGTAATTGCCGGCCATTGCGGGCTCTCCGGCTCGGTCACACTCGGCGAATATGTGATGCTCGGAGGTCAGGTGGGCATCGCCGACCATATAAAGGTCGGCGATCGCGCTCAACTCGCTGCTTCAAGCGGGGTTATGGATGATGTTCCTGCAGGCGAACGTTGGGCCGGCTCGCCAGCCAAGCCCATGCGGCAGGCGTTTCGCGAAATCGCCGCGCTGCGGAGCCTTGTGGACGGAATGCGGAAGGGGAGTAAAGGATGATGGCCGACGGAACGTCGCCAGCAATGGAAAGTTTGGATATTTTGAGCGTGCTGCAGCTCCTGCCGCATCGCTACCCATTTCTGTTGGTAGACCGGATTGTCGATATTGATGGAGACAATTCGGCCATTGGCATTAAAAACGTCACGGTGAATGAACCCCACTTCCAGGGCCATTTTCCGGACCGGCCCGTTATGCCCGGCGTTCTGATCATCGAGGCGATGGCGCAGACGGCGGGTGCCATCTGTATTCGCCACACGAAGCAGACGAAGCCGTCCGTCGTCTATTTTTTGACCATCGAGAACGCCAAGTTCCGCAAACCCGTGGTGCCCGGCGATCGGATGGAGATACATGTGAAGAAAATCAAGCAGCGCGGAATGATCTGGAAATTCGCCTGCGAGGCGGTGGTTGACGGTGGAAAGGTTGCGGAAGCTGTGATCTCTGCCTTGCTGTCAGCCGAAGAGTCGGAATGACCTGACGATGGCGGAGATTTTCATTCACCCGACCGCGATCGTAGAGCAAGGAGCCAAGCTCGGCGAGGGCGTGAAGATCGGTCCGTTCTGTTACGTCTCCGCTGAGACCGTTCTTGGCGACGGCGTCGAATTGATCGGCCATGTGACCATCCAGGGAGCCACCAGCATAGGCGCCGGGACGCAGGTTCATCCCACGGCCGTCGTCGGCGGCACTCCCCAGAATTACCGGCATAAGGGCGGCCCGACCACGCTCAGCATTGGGCAAAACTGCGTTATCCGCGAGGGCGTGACGCTGCATCGGGGAACGGACACAAGTCGCGGCAAGACGACAATCGGCGACAACTGCATGTTCATGGCCTATACCCACGTGGCGCATGACTGCGACGTGGGCAGCAATGTGACCATGGCCAATTACGCTTGTCTTGCAGGCCATGTGACGGTTGGCGACGGTGCGATCATTTCCGGCTATGCAGCTGTGCATCAATTCGTGCGCATCGGTCACCATGCTTTCCTGGCGGGGTTTGCGGCGGTGATCGGAGACGTCATCCCCTATGGCATGGCTGTCGGCGATCGGGCAAAGCTGCGGGGCCTCAATGTGATCGGCATGAAGCGCAGCGGCATGCAGCGCGCCGATCTGATGCAAATCAGGCACGCATATCGCATTCTCTTTTCCGAGGATCAGCCGCTGGCCGAGAACATTGAGCGCGTGCGCCAGGAATTTGCGTCCTCCGCAGCGATCATGGACATTCTGGACTTCATCGGCGGGCGCGAGCGGAAATATCTTACTCTCCCCGCTCGCGGAAGCTCCCCGGATGAGGACGATGAATCCGACGAGTGAACCGCGCCCCTTTGCCTTGGGAAAAGGGGATCGGATCGCCGTCATTGCTGGCAGCGGGCAACTGCCGAAAGAGGTGGCGGAGGGCCTTATACGCGCTGGCTATCGTCCATTGGTGGTTGCCATCGAGGGGGAAGCAGGCCTGGGAGAAGATCCCCGTTATGACTTCCTGCGCGTCACACATGAAGAACTGGGCAAGGTCCTTTCGATTCTCAAGCGCGAGGGCGTCACCCATTTGATACTCGCGGGCGGTGTCGAGCGGCGGCCGCCGCTTTCCACCCTGCGGTACAGCCCAAAGATCCTGATGCATCTGCCGCGCTTGGTGGCCGGCTATGCCAGAGGGGACGATGGGTTGCTGCGCGCAATCATCGGCTTCATCAATTCCTATGGTATTCGGCTTATCGGTGCGCATGAGGTGGTGCCTGAACTCCTGGCGCCCAACGCCCTGCTCACCAAGCAAGCTCCCAAGGCATCCGATCAGAAGGATATTTCGGCGGCTCTCGCTGCGGCTCGAGCCATTGGCCGGCTGGATATCGGCCAAGCAGCCGTCGCAGTCGGAGGCCGCGCCATAGCATTGGAAGGGATCGAGGGAACTGACGGGCTTTTGCAGCGCGCGATAGATTTGCGGTCCCATGGCCGGATCGCGGGCAAGACGCGCGGCGTTCTGGTGAAATGTGCGAAGCCGGGACAGGAATTGCGTGTAGACCTGCCGTCCATCGGCCCGCAGACCGTAAGAGATGCTCATGCAGCGGGACTTGCCGGCATTGCAGTTGAAGCGGAGCGGAGCCTGATTCTTCAATGCAGCGAAACGGTTGGCCTCGCGGATGAGCTCGGCCTTTTCCTTCTTGGTTTTGAGCGGGGGCGAGAGGAGTGATGGCGGAGCGTCCGCTTCGGATTGCCGTGATAGCCGGCGAGGAATCGGGAGATCTTCTCGGGGCTGACCTGGTCGAAGCCATCAAGCGTCAGTCCGGACGGGAGGTCGAGCTTCTCGGGGTAGGAGGACGCAATCTTAAAGCGCTTGGGCTGCGCTCGCTGTTTACTGCGGACGACATTGCGATCATGGGCATATCCGCGGTTCTGCGGGATTTGCCGCGCCTTCTGAAGCGGATCGGGCAGGCTGCATCAGCGATAGCGGCGGCAAAACCGGATTGCCTGGTGACGATAGACAGCCCTGACTTCGGTCTGCGCGTGGCACGGAAGGTGAGGGCGGCGGAGCCCTCCATCCCGATCATACATTATGTCTGTCCCAGCGTATGGGCGTGGCGTCCCGGCCGAGCCGCCGCTATGCGCCCCTATGTGGACCACGTGCTGTGTCTTTTGCCTTTCGAACCTGACGAACTCAAAAGGCTCGGAGGTCCGCCCGGCACATTCGTCGGCCACAGGCTCACCACTGATCCGAACATAGCTACGGCGGCGCAGAGGCAACTCGCCAACCAGGAACCGCGGGAAAGAAAGACGCTTCTCCTGCTGCCAGGCTCTCGGCGGGGGGAGGTTACACGTCTTATCGGCCTCTTCGGAGAGACGGTGGATGGGCTCAAGAGGGAGGGGCATCAGTTCGATCTTCTTCTGCCCACCGTTCCCCATGTCGCAGATCTTGTACGGAAGGCCGTCCAGACGTGGTCCGTGCAACCCGAAATCATCCTCAGCGAGCGTGAAAAGTGGCGAGCCTTTTCCGAGGCCGATGCCGCGCTCGCCTGCTCCGGGACTGTTGCGTTGGAGCTGGCACTTGCGCGCGTGCCCTTCATCAGCGTCTACAAGACGGACACGATTGGTTCCGTGATCGGGCCTCTTCTGGTGAAAGTTTGGTCGGCTTCGCTGCCGAATCTGATCGCCGGTTGGCCTGTGGTACCGGAATTCTTCAACGAATATGCACGGCCTGCCTATCTTGCCCGCCTGCTGACACGACTTTGGGCCGATACGCCGACGCGGCATGCGCAGTTGGAAGGATTTGCCGACGTGGCGAGATCGCTCGTTGCGCCAAAACCATCAGGCGAGATGGCCGCAGAAATTGTTCTGAGCGCGGTCAATCGGGAAAGTTAGCGCATTACGCGCTGCTGCCCCAGAAGTCGGTGGCATTGTAGGCGGGAGGGCAGAGCATTGGCCCCACGTTTCTGCCCAAACTAACTGCTGAACTATACGAGCTCCATGAACGCACGGGCCGCATGCGGGGCGCGGACCTTCCCCTCGTGGATGAAGTAAACGAAGACGTCGCGAGGCTTCTCCTCGATTTTCACGGTCTCGTCGGCCAGGGGCAAATCGCCGGGCATGCCTCCCGAGGCCCAGGTCTTTGCTCGCTCGGCCCAGGCATTCAGATCCGCCAAGGTATAGGCGGTGGGGATTGAATCTTCTCCCCTTTGCAGCCGCGCATAGACGAAATCAGCCGTCACATCCGCCAACTCCGGATAGGTGAAATGGTGCGCGTAACAGATCGCCGCGCCATATTTGCGGGAGAGCGCCGCAAATTCCGGCACGACAAAGGTTGGATTGCGCACTTCCAGGACATGGCGAAGCCGCACTCCATCGCGTTCTTCCGGCAGGAGCTTCAGAAAACCTTCGAAATCCTCCGGATCGAATTTTTTGCTCGGGGCGAATTGCCAGAGAATCGGGCCGAGATGATCGCCGAGCTCGGTAATCCCGGAATCCAGGAATTTCTCGAGCGATTCGCCCGCTTCCGAGAGAACACGGCGATTGGTGACGAAGCGATTGCCCTTGAGCGAGAACACGAACCCGTCCGGCACCTCTGAAGCCCATTTTGCAAATACCGCGGGCTTCTGGTTGCCGTAATAGGTGCCATTGATCTCGATCGTGGGCATTTGCCGGCTGGCATATTCGAGTTGCCGCTTCTTCGGCAGGTCATCGGGATAGAAGGTCCCCTCCCAAGGCTCGAAGTTCCAACCGCCGATCCCGGCGCGGATGGTGCTGGATTTCTCCATCGTCTACTCCGCCGCTTGCCGCCGCGCCGGCCTGCGTTCCAGCAGCTCCTTCAGGAACTTGCCGGTATAGGAGCGCGGTTCGGCCATGACATCATCGATGGAGCCGGCTGCAACCAACTCGCCGCCGCCATCACCACCTTCAGGTCCCAGATCGAGAACCCAATCCGCTGTCTTGATGACCTCCAGATTGTGTTCGATGACTACGACAGTGTTGCCCTGGTCGACCAATTCGTGCAGCACCTCCAGCAGTTTGGCCACGTCGTGGAAATGCAATCCGGTCGTCGGCTCATCAAGAATATAGAGCGTCTTGCCCGTCGCCTTCTTCGACAGCTCCTTCGCAAGCTTGATGCGCTGCGCTTCGCCGCCTGAAAGCGTTGTTGCCTGCTGACCTATGTGGATATAGCCGAGGCCCACCCGCGAAAGCGTCTGGAGCTTGTCGCGAACCGCCGGCACCGCAGAGAAGAACTCGACGCCTTCGTCGACCGTCATCTCCAGCACGTCAGCAATGGACTTGCCCTTGAAGAGGACCTCGAGCGTTTCGCGGTTGTACCGCTTGCCATGGCAGACGTCGCAAGTCACATAGACGTCCGGCAGGAAGTGCATCTCGATCTTGATGACGCCGTCGCCCTGGCAGGCCTCGCAGCGCCCGCCCTTGACGTTGAAGGAGAAGCGGCCGGGCTGATAGCCGCGCGCCTTGGCTTCCGGCAAACCTGCGAACCAATCGCGGATGGGCGAAAATGCACCGGTATAGGTGGCGGGGTTGGATCGCGGTGTCCGGCCGATCGGCGACTGGTCGATATCGATGACCTTGTCGAGGAACTCGAGGCCTTCGATACGGTCGTGCTCCGCCGGGTGCTCCCGCGAACCCATGATGCGCCGCGAGGCGGCCTTGTAGAGCGTTTCGATCAGGAAAGTCGACTTGCCGCCGCCCGACACGCCGGTAACGCAGGCGAAGGTGCCGAGGGGGATATCGGCGGTCACATTCTTGAGATTGTTGCCGCGTGCGCCGACCACCCGGATCCGTCGCTTCTTGGAAATTTCGCGGCGTTGCCCAGGCATCGGGATTGAAAGATCGCCGGTGAGATATTTCCCCGTGATCGAGTTCGGGTTCGCCATGATCTCATGGGGCGTGCCTTCGGCGATCACGCGCCCCCCATGGACGCCGGCTGCCGGCCCGATATCCACCACGTAATCGGCGGTCAGGATCGCATCCTCATCATGTTCGACGACGATAACCGTGTTGCCCAGGTCGCGCAGATGCCGCAGCGTCGCAAGCAGCCGGTCATTGTCGCGCTGGTGCAAGCCGATGGACGGCTCGTCCAACACATAAAGGACGCCGGTAAGCCCGGAACCGATCTGTGAGGCGAGCCTGATGCGCTGGCTCTCGCCTCCGGAGAGGGAGCCGGAATTGCGCGAAAGTGTCAGATAATCGAGGCCGACATCGTTCAAGAAGCGAAGGCGTTCGCGGATTTCCTTCAAGATGCGGGCGGCGATTTCATTCTGCTTCTCGTTGAGCTGTTCCGGAAGCGCCTCGAACCATCCGCCGGCCCTGCGGATCGACATCTCCGTGACTTCACCGATATGCAGACCGGCGATCTTGACCGCCAAAGCTTCGGGTTTCAGGCGATAGCCGTTGCAGGCCGGGCAGGGATGAGCCGACATGAAACGCTCGATCTCCTCGCGCATCCAGGCGGATTCCGTCTCCTTCCAACGGCGTTGAAGATTGCTTACCACGCCTTCGAACGGCTTCGTCGTGCGATAACTGCGCAGGCCGTCATTATACTCAAAAGTGATCTTCCGCTCGCCGGTGCCATGGAGGATCGCCTGCTTTGCCTCTTGCGACAGGTCCTTCCAGCGATTGCTGGCCTTGAACCCATATTCCTTGCCGAGGGCTTCCAGGGTCTGGAGATAATAAGGCGACGTGGACTTGGCCCACGGGGCAATGGCTCCCTCGCGCAACACCACATTCTCATCCGGCACGACGAGATCGGGATCGATCGCCCGCTCGCTGCCCAGTCCGTCGCAGGCGGGGCAAGCACCAGCCGGGTTGTTGAAGGAGAACAGCCGGGGCTCGATCTCCGGTATTGTGAAGCCCGACACGGGGCAGGCGAATTTCTCTGAAAATATCAGCCGTTCATGTGTGTCGTTCTTGGACTTGTTCGCACCTTCTTTCGCCTCGTCGGGGAGGGGCTTGTCTGGGAACTCGGCCACGGCCAAGCCGTCCGAAAGACGAAGGCAGGTCTCGAGCGAGTCCGCAAGTCGGGTTGCCATGTCCAGCCTCACGACGACGCGGTCCACCACCACGTCGATGTCGTGCTTGTATTTCTTATCGAGGGCCGGCACATCGGCAATCTCGTAGAATTCGCCATCTACCTTGACGCGCTGAAAGCCCCTCTTTTGAAGGTCTGACAGCTCCTTGCGGTACTCTCCCTTGCGTCCGCGCACGATGGGCGCAAGGATATAAAGGCGGGTGCCTTCCTCCAGCGCCAGCACACGGTCGACCATCTGGCTCACCGTCTGGCTTTCGATAGGAAGCCCGGTCGCGGGTGAGTAGGGCACGCCCACGCGTGCAAAAAGCAGGCGCATATAGTCATAGATCTCGGTGACCGTACCTACGGTCGAGCGCGGGTTGCGCGAGGTGGTCTTCTGCTCGATGGAGATGGCTGGAGACAGCCCGTCGATCTGATCGACATCCGGCTTCTGCATCATCTCCAGGAACTGGCGCGCATAGGCCGAGAGGCTCTCCACATACCGGCGCTGGCCTTCGGCATAGATCGTGTCGAAGGCAAGCGAGGACTTGCCGGATCCCGACAGGCCGGTCATCACGATCAGCTTCTCGCGAGGCAGATCGAGGTCGACATTCTTGAGATTGTGCTCGCGCGCGCCGCGAATAGAAATAAGCTTATGATCGGGCATGCCCCGTCGATGCCTTCCGATTGTCCAGAACAGCCGGGCTCCGCCGGCGATGCTAATATAGGAGATGCAGACCCGATATCGATGGCGCGGCCGCAACTCGCCGGATGTGGATCCTGTTCACCTTTTCCAGTTTTTTGCGATCAGAGCAAGCAGAAAGGAACAAAGAACGAACAGTCTCCTGACATAATGCTGTCGGGAGCGAGTTGCAAGGACAACGGGATGCGGCTTCGCTTAAGGGTTGACGCAACGATGGGAAGGGAGCAAAATCACGACACGTCCGAAACATCCAGGCAGTCGGCTTGGTAGAGGTTTCGTGACGTTGGAGCAACGGAACAGGAGGGAGGCATGACTCCACCGGACTGTTCTTACGGCTCCACCAGGATGTGGAGCCACAGTCGATACTGGGCTGACTGATCCACCAGCAGGTCCCCTAAAGGCTTGGGCCGTGGGAAACATGGAGGCTGAGGCCGTCCAGGTGGATTCTCACGCAGATCGGCTGCCGACAATCAGAGAAATGCGCGGATAGCTCTTATGAGCTGCCCGAAGAAAGTGCCGGTAACATACTCCCGGCAACTGTGAAATCCAGATCGGCCCTGCGCGCCCTGGAACCAAGCGGCGGCGGGGCCTTTCGTATGAGGTTTGGAGCCGCCGAATGCGGCTTGCTTGTTGAACGCATAGATGCTAGAACAAAAAAGGAACAAATGACCTGTGGACGGGCGGGCGCGACGCTGATTGGAAGGAGCGCGGGACGGGTCGATCGGGTAAGATGGCGGCTTGGTGGAAGCCCTGCTTTTCGATGACTCCGGAAGACGGCCTTCCAGGATGTGAAATTTAGGACGAGTGGAGTAACGTCATGGCGGGTAGCGTCAACAAGGTGATCCTGGTCGGCAATCTGGGGGCGGACCCAGAGATCCGGCGGCTCAATTCCGGAGATCCGGTCGTTAATCTTAGGATCGCCACGTCGGAGAATTGGCGTGACCGCAATACGGGCGAGCGCCGCGACCGAACGGAATGGCACAACGTCGTTATCTTCAACGACAACCTCGCCAAGGTTGCCGAGCAGTATCTGAAGAAAGGCATGAAAGTCTATATCGAGGGGCAGTTGCAGACCAGGAAGTGGACCGACCAGTCTGGTCAGGAGCGTTATACGACGGAAGTGGTTCTTCAGAAATTCCGAGGCGAATTGCAGATGCTGGATTCGCGGGGGCAGGGTGGTGAAGGCCAGGTGAGCTATGGCGGGGGTGGCCGTGGTTCCGATTTCGGTCAGTCAAGCCCGGCCGAGAGCGGAGGCGGATATTCGCGCGATCTCGACGACGAAATTCCATTCTGACAGTTTTTGAGCGTTCCGCTGCGAGCGGAACGCTTTCCATGCAGGCTAGGATTGGTGAACAGGTCAATTCGGCACAGCGGTCGCGCGGAACGGGTTTGAGGTATTGAACGAATGAAGGCTGGAGGCTTTTCAATCCTTCTTTCGGCAATCCGCTTTCTCTGCGTGACCCTCGGTCTTTTGGCGATCTTCACACCGGCGCAAGCGGCCGAATTACTGGATGGGAAGTCACGGATCGCCATCGTGTCGGCCTTTTTGCTCCGGAATGGGTTTCGCTCCAGGATGAACTGACCGAGCGTCAGGAATACGAGATCAATGGCAACACATACCTGACCGGAAAGCTCGCGGGCAGGGACGTCGTCATGTATCTGAGCGGCGTCAGCATGGTGAACGCTGCCATGACCACGCAGTCGGCACTCGACCGGTTTGTCGTCACTGCCGTCATCTTTTCAGGCATCGCAGGCGGCGTCGATCCGGCACTCCATATCGGCGACGTGGTCATAGCCGGTCAGTGGGGCCAATATCTGGAAGCGATCTTCGCACGGGAAACCGAGGACGGTTTTACGATCCCGCCCTTTTTCAAGCAGGAATTCCCCGGTTTCGGCATGATCGTACCAAAGTCGGTGACCCTGCATCGAAAGGGGAGTGGCGAGGAAGAAGCACGTTTCTGGTTTCCGGTTGATGAGGATCTCCTGGAGATCGCCGGAACGGTGGCTTCGAAACTCGAACTGGAGGACTGCGTCGAGGCGAACAAGTGCCTGTCCAAACGTCCCCGTATAGTGGTCGGCGGGAATGGCGTATCCGGCCCGGTTTTCGTCGATAATGCCGCTTTCCGCGAATATGTCATGAAGACCTTCCAAGCCAGGGTGCTGGACATGGAGAGTGCTGCCGTCGCCCATGTCGCCTACAGCAATGGCGTGCCATTTCTGGCGGTGCGGAGTCTTTCCGATCTCGCCGGCGGTGGAGAAGGCACCAATGAGATGAGTACATTCATGGCGCTTGCTGCGACGAACTCTGCCGCAGTGGTTAAGGCACTTTTGGCAGAAATACCCTGAGACTTTCCGCAAACCTATCGCTTCTGCCTCATGTTCCGAAGCAGAGCGGGGCGATATTCTTCCGAAATCTCAATGGCAACCCCCCGCAGGTCAGGATTTCTTACCCGCGTTAAGCGGAAATGAAGTCGGAAAGTACCTAGGGGATTCTCAATCGCCACATTCGCTTTTCATCCTTATTCCTGCCCGCAAGCGAACAATGCGGGCAGTGTTGCGGGCTGAGGACTTGCTCACCCGTTGGACGAAAAATCCAAGGAAGGATCAGAACGTGACTTTCAAGAACGGTTCTCGAAACCTGCTCGTGGCAGCCTGCCTGTCCGCCGGTGTGGCCATTTCTTCTCCTGTGCTGGCGCAGGCACCGGCCCAACCCTCGGCACCTGCGGCAAACGAGCCGTCGCAACCGGCCGCCCAGGCGCCGGACGTCAGTGACGAGAAGCTGCAATCCTTCGCGGTCGCGCTGGCCGAGGTCGAGAAGATCAAGCAGGAATACTCGCAGCGGCTACAGACTGCCGGCTCCCAAGAGGAGCAGCAGCAGATCCAGAACGAGGCGGGTCAGAAGATGCTGCAGGCCGTCGAAGGCAAGGGGATCTCGGTCGACGAATACAACCAGATAATCCAGTCGGCACAAAGTGATCCCGCCTTCGCACAGCGGCTTACCAAAGCCATGGGACAGACAGAACAGTAATGGCCGCGCCTGCGGAAGCAGGCGCCGGCGTCTTAATCGCGTCCCAACCAATAGTCCCCCGCCGGAAATCCGGATGGGGGACTGGCCTTCACATAGTGGCACGCTGCGCCGCGACCGCGTCCGCAGAGGACAGTGTAGGATGCGTGTAGGACGGTATACAGGCTTTCATAGAATCGAGAGCCGCCCAATCACTCAAGCTTCGGTAGGGTTCAACGCGCGCCATCAACCTGCGTTGACAAGAGCCCTGGCTCCATCGGCGACGAACTGGACGGCGAGTGCCGCGAGGAGCAAGCCGAGGAGACGAGTTAGGATGGAGCGCCCAGTCTCCCCCAAAATCCTGTCGATCCGGTGAGCGAGCACGAACACCACATATGTGATCAAGATCGTCGCGGCCAAAATGGCCACCAGGACCAATCTTCCCTCGGTGGTCGCAAAACTGCCGGATAGGAGGACCGTTGCCGAAATGGCGCCGGGCCCTGCAATGAGCGGCATAGCCAGGGGAAAGGCTGCGATGTTGTCGATCAGGTCGCGCGTGATGGCGCGTTCCGCACTTCTTTCGTGCCGCTCCTGGCGGTGCTCGAAAATCATCTCGAACGCTATGACGAAGAGAAGGAGCCCGCCAGCCACTCGGAAAGCCGGCAAGGTTATGCCGAGGGCCGTGAGAATCGTGCTTCCCGCCAAGGCAAACAACATGAAGATGCCGAACGAAATGAGGCTTGCCCGGATGGCGACTTGGTTGCGCTCCTGCTTGTTCATTCCGGCAGTCAGTACGAGGAACAGCGGCACCAGACCTGGAGGATCCACGGTTACCAGCAGGGTGATGAAAGCGCTCAGGATCGCTTCATGGGGCGGCATGAACACCTCCGAATCTCACGCTTGAGGATAAGCCTCCGCTGCGGGCCAAAATGCAACTGTCGGTAAATGATGTCGTCTGGGAAGAGGCTGTCGGGGCTACCGTCCCATTTTTTGGCCACACTTTTGCTGCGACTGCGAAATCCACATCTTATCCTTTTGAAAAATATGCACAAAATCTCGGTTAATAAAGCGCAGCCCCATTGGAGTCCGGTTAAGGCTTCCTATATAAGACGAGTATGATTCTTTTAGCCAATGTGATCCGTTTTGACTGACCAGACGACGCGCGGGCCGGGCGAGCCCGACGACATCGAGCCCATCTCGATCATCGAGGAAATGCAGCGTTCCTATCTCGATTACGCGATGAGCGTGATCGTGAGCCGGGCGCTGCCGGACGTTCGCGACGGCCTGAAGCCGGTGCATCGACGCATCCTCCACGCCTCGCATGAGAGCGGCTATCACTGGAACCGCAAATATGTGAAGTCCGCGCGCCCTGTCGCCGACGTGATGGGTAAGTATCACCCGCACGGCGACGCGTCCATTTACGACGCGCTCGTGCGCATGGCGCAGGACTGGTCCATGCGCGTGCCCTTGATCGATGGACAGGGCAATTTCGGCTCCATCGACGGTGATCCGCCGGCGGCCATGCGCTACACCGAGGCGCGGCTGACCAAGGTCGCGCATGAATTGCTGGAGGATATCGACAAGGAGACCGTCGATTTCCAGGATACCTATGATGCGACCGGCAGCGAGCCGCGCGTCTTGCCGGCGCGTTTTCCAAATCTGCTCGTCAACGGCTCCGGCGGCATTGCCGTCGGCATGGCAACCAACATCCCCCCGCACAATCTGGCGGAGGTGGTGAATGGTTGCGTGGCGCTGATCGACAATCCCGCGCTACAACTTTCGCAGCTTCTCGATATCATCCCCGGCCCGGATTTCCCCACAGGAGGTATTATTCTTGGGCGCTCCGGCATCCGCAGCGCCTATGAGACCGGCCGCGGTTCGATCGTGATGCGCGGCAAGACCTCGATCGAGCAGAGCCGAGGCGAACGGGAAGCGATCGTCATCACCGAGGTTCCCTATCAGGTGAACAAGGCGCAGATGATCGAGAAGATGGCCGAGCTTGTGCGCGACAAGCGCATCGAGGGCATCTCCGACATCCGCGACGAAAGCGACCGCCAAGGCTATCGCGTCGTGATCGAGCTGAAGCGCGATGCCAATGCAGAGGTAATCCTCAACCAGCTCTACCGCTTCACGCCGCTGCAAACCTCATTCGGCGCCAATATGGTGGCGCTCAATGGCGGCAAGCCGGAAGTGATGACACTTCTCGACATGCTAAGGGCCTTCGTGTCCTTCCGAGAGGAAGTGGTGACCCGCCGGACGAAATACCTGCTGCGCAAAGTCCGCGAGCGGGCACATGTATTGGTGGGTCTTGCGATTGCCGTCGCCAATATCGACGAGGTGATCAAGCTGATCCGGCAAGCTCCTGATCCGCAATCCGCGCGCGAACAGCTGATGGAGCGCCGCTGGCCGGCTCAAGACGTCGAGGCGTTGATCCTCCTCATCGCCGACCCGCGCCACAAGATCAATGACGATGGCACCTACAACCTCTCCGAGGAGCAGGCCCGCGCCATTCTCGATCTTCGCCTGCAGAGGCTGACCGCGCTCGGTCGCGACGAGATCGCGGATGAGTTGAACAAGATCGGAGCCGAGATCCAGGATTACCTGGACATTCTGTCTTCCCGCGCGCGGGTACAAGGCATCGTCAAGGACGAGCTGATCGCCGTTCGCGACGAGTTCGGCACCCCACGACGCACGGAGATCACCGAAGGCGGCGCGGATATGGAGGACGAGGACCTGATCCCGCGCGAGGACATGGTCGTCACGGTCACCCATAAGGGCTACATCAAGCGGGTGCCGCTCTCAATCTACCGGGCGCAGGCGCGCGGCGGCAAAGGCCGCTCAGGCATGTCGACCAAGGACGAGGATTTCGTCACCCGACTGTTCGTCGCCAATACGCACACGCCGATCCTGTTCTTCTCCTCACGTGGTATCGTCTACAAGGAAAAGGTGTGGCGTTTGCCGGTAGGCACGCCGCAATCGGTGGGCAAGTTCCTGCGCAACATGTTGCCGCTGGAAGAAGGTGAGCGGATCACCACCATCATGCCGTTGCCGGAGGACGAGGACAGCTGGGCTGCGCTCGATGTGATGTTTGCGACGACACGCGGCACCGTCCGACGCAACAAGCTTTCCGATTTCACGCAGGTCAACCGTAACGGCAAGATCGCCATGAAATTTGACGAGGAGGGTGACGAGATCCTCGCCGTTGAAACCTGCACGGAGGATGACGATGTACTGCTGACGGCCGCTTCAGGCCAGTGCATCCGCTTCCCCGTCACGGATGTGCGCGTGTTTGCCGGGCGTAATTCCATCGGCGTGCGCGGCATCAATCTGCCCGGTGGCGATAAAGTCATCTCGATGGCCATTCTCGGCCATGTAGAGGCGACACCCGCTGAGCGAGCAGCCTATCTGAAGCAGGCGGCGGCCGAACGCCGGCTCTCCAATGGTGGAGACGAGGAAGAGATCGCTCTTACCAATGAGGATGTGGGTGAGGAGACGATGCTCTCGTCGGAGCGTTACGAAGAGTTGAAGGCCCGCGAGCAGTTCGTCTTGACCGTCAGCGAATATGGCTACGGCAAACGCTCGTCCTCCTATGACTTCCGCGTCATCGGCCGAGGCGGCAAGGGAATTCGCGCAACCGACGTTTCGAAGCGGGACGAAATCGGTCCCTTGGTTGCCGCTTTTCCGATCGCGGCCGACGATCAGATCATGCTGGTCAGCAATTCCGGTCAGATCATTCGTGTGCCCGTCTCCGGAATACGCATAGCGAGCCGCGCCACGAAGGGTGTCACCATCTTCAATACGGCTGATGGAGAACGGGTGGTTTCCGTCGAACGGATCTCAGAGCCCCAGAATGGGGAAGAGGAGACCGGTCCCGGCTCCGCAGAGTCCGCAGATATCCAACCTGACCAAGCGGGAGATGAAGGGAACGGCGCCTGACGCCGCTTCCTTCAGCCCTGCGCGCCTTGAATCTTAAGGGCGCGGCACGTGTCCCACCCGTGGTGCTCTCCGAAACCCATCCGATTACGAGCGAATGCCGTAGAACCGCTATCGCTGGAACGGATAGCGGTTTCTCTGCACCCGGTTTTCCAGCCTCACGCGCTGGGCTTCCTGATGAAGGCCAAGACCGGTGGCGATGAGCATGGCTACCGTCATGGCGGCTGCGAGCGTAAATATCAGCATCGAACTGCCTCCTTGGCAGTGTTAACGATGAGACGGCCGTTTGGTTCATCGTCTAGACGCCCGTCATGTGGCCGATTCCATACGAACCAGCCCTGAAGAAAGCGTTCAGCGGATATTCACAAAGCAATCTACCATGGTCGGCTGGAAGATCGGCCTGACTTCCGAGGCAGGATGCGGGCTTGAATGTCTGACGCATTCCCTCTGCCGCCACCATCAGAAGAAACCCGCCCGGGCGCAGCCTGTTGAGGAGCCCGTGGTTATCGCTGTTGTTCGCTTGCCAAGGGCAGACACGTATGTCTTTGCTGTAGCGTTTGCCGCAGGAAACGGACATGCCCGACATCGCCGCGCTGATTTCCTATACGCTTGCCTGCGTCGCGATCATCATCGTACCGGGGCCGACGGTGACGATCATCATTGCGGACTCGATGCGGCACGGCACGCGTGCCGGACTGCTCAACGTCGTGGGGACCCAGATCGGCCTGGCCTCGATGATCGTTGTCCTGGCGTTTGGTCTTCAGGCTGTAGTGGCGGGCATGGGAAACGTGTTCGAGATCGTCCGGCTGGTCGGTGCCGCCTATCTTATCTGGATCGGCATTCGCATGTGGCGCTCCCATGGCTCGCTGGGCGTGGCAGAAGTGCCTCGGCGCCCAGTCGGCTCGCTGGTGCTGCAGGGTTTCGCCGTCTTCTGGTCAAATCCGAAGACGCTTTTCTTTTTCGGTGCGTTTATCCCGCAATTCATCAATCCTGCGCAGAACACCGCGTGGCAGACCCTGCTTTTGGGAGGGATCTTCATGTTCACTGCCGCTGTCTCCGATTCACTTTACGCAATTGCCGCGGGCGGGGCAGGGGCGAAGCTCACGAGGGCGCGGGTGATGCTTCTGGAGCGGATCTCCGGCACCTGCCTGATTGGCGGTGGTCTTTGGCTCGCCCTGACGCGGCGGTAGTAAACGAATTGCCTTCCCTGGAGAGGAGCGTTAGAAGCGGCCATGACTGAGCGAATTGCCTTTTATGCCGGCTCCTTCGATCCGCTGACCAATGGTCACCTCGACGTGCTCAAGGGGGCACTGAACCTTGCCGACAGCGTTGTCATCGGCATCGGCATTCATCCCGGCAAGAAACCCTTGTTCTCCTACGAGGAGCGGGTGTCATTGATCCAGCGCGCGGCAGCCGACGAGCTGGGCATGAAGGCCGAACGCATCAAAGTGGTTTCCTTCGCCAATCTCGTAATCGATGCTGCGCGCACGCACCGTGCCTCGATCATGATTCGTGGCCTGCGGGACGGCACCGACCTCGACTACGAAATGCAGATGGCCGGCATGAACGAGACCATGGCGCCGGATCTGCAAACCGTGTTCCTGCCGGCGAGTCCCTCGGTGCGTACCATTACTGCCACGCTCGTACGGCAGATAGCGTCAATGGATGGGGATGTCTCGCCCTTTGTACCGGCCGTAGTGGCCGAAGCCTTGAAGAACAAATTCTCAGCTTAATCGGGAGAAATATTGCATGCGCCTTTTTTCTCGTCTTGCATCTTTGTGCGTTGCCGCAAGCCTGGCCCTCAGCGCGGGAGCCGCACTCGCGGCGGATCCCGAAGACACCATGATCATCAAGCTAAAGGATGGTGAGGTCGTGGTCGCGCTGAGGCCTGATCTCGCGCCCAAGCATGTCGAGCAGATCAAGAAGCTCGTACGGGAGAAGGCCTATGACAATGTAGCCTTCCACCGCGTGATCGATGGCTTCATGGCTCAGACCGGCGACGTGCAGTATGGCGATATGGAAGACGGCTATAATGCACAGCTCGTTGGGACCGGTGGTTCCGATCTGCCCGATCTGCCGGCCGAGTTCACGAGCACGGCTATCGATCGCGGCACGCTCGGCATGGCGCGTTCGCAAGATCCAAATTCTGCCAACTCGCAGTTCTTCATCATGTTCGCACCGGCATCCCATCTCAATGGAGCCTACACGGTGGTAGGCCAGGTGGAATCCGGCATGGAACTCGTGGACAACATCAAAAAGGGCGATCCGTCAGCAAACGGCCTGGTCCAGAACCCGGACCGCATGCTGAGCGTGCGGATCGCCGCAGATCAGTAAAAAACGACAAGGAAGAGGCGTCTCTCATGGCTGATATAAAAGACCCGGAAAACACGATCGTCATGGAGACGACCAAAGGAAATGTCGTAATCCAGTTGTTTCCGGATGCTGCGCCGGCGCATGTCGCACGTATCAAGGAGCTCGCGCGTGAGGGCTTTTACGACGGTATTGTCTTTCACCGCGTGATTGATGGGTTCATGGCCCAGACCGGCGACCCGACGGGAACGGGTATGGGGGGATCCGAGAAACCGGATCTCAAGGCCGAGTTCTCGAACCTGCCGCATGTGCGCGGCACGTGTTCCATGGCCCGTTCTCAGAACCCGAATTCCGCCAACTCGCAGTTCTTCATCTGCTTCGAAGAGGCTCCTTGGCTGAACAAGCAATATTCGGTTTGGGGCCAGGTGATCGAAGGCATGGAGAATGTCGACAAGATCAAGCGCGGCGAGCCGGTGCGCGATCCCGACTCCATCGTTTCCATGCGCGTGGCAGCGGATCTGGCGTAACGAGCTCACAATGATTCCGCCACGCGCGCGCCATGCGTGTCGATCTCTTTGATTTCGATCTTCCGGAAGACCGGATCGCGCTGAGGCCGGCGAGCCCGCGCGATTCGGCACGCCTGCTGGTCGTCAGACCGGGGGAGCGGCTGGAGGATCGTATCGTTCGCGATCTGCCTTCTCTCTTGCGCGCCGGCGATGCCCTTGTCTTCAACGACACGAAGGTCATCCCGGCAAGGCTGTCCGGAATCCGCCGGCGAGGCGAAGCGGTTGCGCATATCGAAGCGACCCTGCACATGCGCACCGGCGCAGACCGGTGGAAGGCATTCTTGAAGCCGGCAAAGCGCGTCTCCGTCGGGGATCGTATCCAGTTCGGACATGACGGCGAGAGCTGTTTCCTCGGCACGTTGGAGGCGACGGTCGCCGAAAAGGGCGAAGGTGGCGAGGCGCTTCTCGTCTTCGATTTTTCCGGCCCTATTCTGGATGAAGCCATAGCGGCAGCGGGTCACATTCCCTTGCCGCCCTATATCGCTTCCAAGCGCCCCGATGACGAGCAGGACCGGCGCGATTACCAGACCATCTATGCCCGGGAAGAAGGCGCCGTCGCCGCCCCCACGGCCGGTCTCCACTTCACGCCGGATTTGTTTGCGGCACTCGATGCAGCTGGGATCGAGCGGTACTTCGTGACGCTGCATGTCGGTGCCGGTACATTCCTGCCCGTAAAGGCAGAGGATACCGAAGCACACAAGATGCACGCCGAATGGGGCGAGGTGGACGAAAAGACGGCGGATGCCTTGAATGCTGTGCGTGCGCGCGGCGGCCGCATTGTGTCCGTCGGCACCACCTCTCTGCGGCTGCTGGAAAGCGCGGCGGACCCGTCCGGCATTCTCAAACCATGGTCAGGCGAGACGAATATCTTCATCACCCCTGGCTATCGGTTCCGGATGGTCGACATCCTCATGACCAATTTCCACCTGCCGCGTTCGACCCTGTTCATGTTGGTATCCGCCTTCAGCGGACTTGAGACAATGCAGGTAGCCTATCACCACGCGATCGAGCGGGAATATCGCTTCTACTCCTACGGCGATTCCAGCCTGCTTTTCAGGGAACAGACGTGAGCCATAGTTTCACATTCCGCGTGCTCGCTACGGACGGAGCCGCACGTCGCGGCGAAATCTCGATGCCGCGCGGCACCATTCGCACGCCCGCTTTCATGCCCGTCGGCACCGCAGGTTCCGTGAAGGCCATGTATATGGAGCAGGTGCGTGCGCTGGGATCGGATATCATCCTGGGCAACACCTATCACCTGATGCTGCGGCCCGGCGCGGAGCGGGTCGCACGGCTGGGCGGCCTGCATGAATTCGCCCGCTGGCCTTACCCCATCCTCACCGACTCCGGCGGATTTCAGGTGATGTCGCTCGCGGCACTTCGGAAGGTGAGGGAGGAGGGCGTCACCTTCCGCTCCCATGTCGATGGCGTGGTGCACGAGATGTCCCCGGAACGTTCGATCGAAATCCAGGGTTTGTTGGATTCCGACATCCAGATGCAGCTCGACGAATTGGTCGGTCTACCCGCTGCGGAGACGGAGATCGAGCGGGCTATGGAGCGTTCACTGCGCTGGGCAGAGCGATGCAAGACCGCCTTCGGCGATCAGCCCGGCAAGGCGATGTTCGGCATCGTCCAGGGCGGCGACAATATCGGGATGCGCCTGCGTTCGGCGGAAGCGCTCGCAGCCATGAACCTCAAGGGTTATGCGGTTGGCGGCTTGGCGGTCGGTGAGCCTCAGGAGGTGATGCTCGAAATCCTGGAGGCGACCTGCCCGGCGCTTCCCGACAATAAGCCCCGCTATCTGATGGGCGTCGGCACACCCGATGACATCCTGAAGTCGGTGGCGCGGGGAATAGATATGTTCGATTGCGTCATGCCCACGCGAGCCGGGCGCCACGGACTTGCATTCACGCGGCGGGGCAAGATCAACCTGAAGAACGCGCGCCACGCGGAAGACCCGCGCCCTTTGGATGAGGAGAGCGACTGTCCTGCGGCGCGCGACTATTCCCGTGCTTATCTGCACCACCTGGTCAAGTCGGGCGAGTCGCTTGCCGGTATGCTGCTCACCTGGAACAATCTCTGGTATTACCAAAACCTGATGGCGGACATTCGCAACGCGATCCAGGCAGGCAGATTTACCGACCGTGCCGGTGAAATTCAGGAAGAATGGGCTCGAGGGGACATACAGGCCCTGTAAGACGCGAGCCATACCTGTGGCGGATCCTCAGGTGGTCTCGATACGTTGTGAACCGGCAGGATTGTTCAGAAGCATGTGACAATGATCGTCACGGCTGGTCCCGCACGTTATGCTGGATTGTCCAGGGGCAACTCCGGAGGTGAGCTTGCGCGAAGACGTCGTCCGTGACCTGTTCATAATCGGTGGCGGAATCAACGGATGCGGCATTGCAAGAGATGCCGCCGGCCGCGGCTATTCGGTTTTCCTGGCAGAAAAGGACGATCTTGGCAGCGGAACCTCTTCCGCCTCGACCAAGCTCATCCATGGCGGCCTGCGCTATCTCGAATATTACGAGTTCCGACTGGTGCGCGAGGCGCTAAGGGAACGCGAGGTGCTGTGGCGGAACGCGCCGCACATTATCCGGCCGATGCGTTTCGTGCTGCCTGTGCAGAAGGGGCTTCGGCCGGCTTGGCTCATCAGGCTTGGCCTCTTTGTCTATGACCATATCGGCGGCCGGAGGCTTTTGCCCCCAACTCGAAGTCTCGATCTTCGAGGCGATCCGGCGGGCAAGCCGCTCAAACCCGGTTTGAGCAGGGCGTTCGAATATTCCGACTGCTGGGTGGATGATGCACGGCTCGTGGTGCTCAACGCGCGTGATGCAGCGGATCACAATGCAGAGATCCGTACGCGGACGAAGGTGGTGAAAGCGCGGGTAGAGGAAGGCATCTGGGTCGTCACGGTCCAGGATGAGTCCTCGACGAGCGAGGTGCGCGCGCGCATGCTCGTAAACGCCGCCGGCCCGTGGGTGGACGAGATCATTTCGGATGTGCTCGGCAGTCGCCCGGCTCACCACGTTCGCCTGGTCAAGGGCAGTCATATCGTCGTCAGACGGAAGTTTGCGGATCCACGCGCTTTCTTTTTCCAGAACAAGGACGGTCGCATCATCTTCGCCATCCCCTATGAAGGCGAGTTCACTTTGATCGGCACCACAGACCAGGATTTCACCGGAGATCCGGGCACGGCCGAGATTGACCAGCGCGAGATCGCCTATCTCTGCTCGACGGCCGGGGAGTATTTTTCCGAGCCCGTCGAACCAGCGGATATCGTTTGGACCTATGCCGGCGTCCGGCCGCTTTATGACGATGGCGCGACGAAGGCACAGGAAGCGACGCGCGACTATGTGCTGAAGATCGACCACTCGTCGGGCGCACCCATGCTCAATGTCTTCGGCGGTAAGATTACGACGTTCCGGCGCCTTTCCGAGACCGCTCTTGCGCTGGTGGGTGAAGCGATCGGGGAGAACGGCAAATCTTGGACGGCGGACGTGCCGCTGCCGGGAGGCGATTTCGGCCCGCTTGAATTCGGTGAGATCGTGGCAGGCCTGATCCACGATTATCCCTTTCTGGAACCCGGCCATGCAGAACGGCTGGTGCGGCTTTACGGTACGGCAGCGCGGAAATTCCTGGGCCAAGCCACGAATCGGGAGGATCTCGGGCGCTCCTTCGGCGCGGATCTTTACGAGGCGGAGCTGCGCTTTCTCGCCGAGCGGGAATGGGCGAGCACCGGCGAGGATGTCCTCTGGCGGCGCACGAAACTGGGACTGCGGCTGAACTCGGAGCAGGCCGAGGCCGTGGATGCGTTCATCCGCGATAGAGCGCATAACAATCGGCAGGCGACGCTAAGCAACTGATATCAGGAGCGGGAGGAGAGGATGAGTGGCTTTGTTCTGGCGATCGACCAGGGAACGACGTCGACGAGGGCCATCATCTTCGACCGCAGTATGCGCACGGTCGGGATTGGCCAGGAGGAATTTCCGCAGCATTATCCTGCATCCGGGTGGGTGGAGCACGATCCCGAGGATATTTGGACCACAGTGCTGTCCACCGTGCGACGAGCGCTCGCCTCAAGCGGTCTGGCGGCGCGTGATTTGGCTGCCATCGGGATCACCAATCAGCGCGAGACTGTGGTCGTTTGGGACAAGGAGACGGGAAGGCCGGTTCATAATGCGATTGTATGGCAGGACCGGCGCACGGCTGCCATTTGCGAAAGGTTGAAAGAAGGGGGGCTCGAGCCGCTGTTCACGGCCAAGACAGGGCTACTGCTCGATCCTTATTTTTCCGGCACGAAACTGAAATGGCTGATCGACAATGTGGCTGGCCTGCGGGGCGGAAATCAGGCAGGCAAGCTGCTTGCAGGGACAATCGACAGTTTCCTGATATGGCGCCTGACGGCGGGGCGCGTTCACGCCACCGATGCCACGAATGCCTCGCGCACGCTCCTCTACAATATCGAGACCAACGAGTGGGACGAGGAACTGCTTTCGGCTCTTCAGGTTCCCCGTGCCTTATTGGCGGATGTAAGAGACAGCGCCGATGATTTTGGGTTCACCGAAAAATCCATTTTCGGAGCCGAAATTCCTATACTCGGCGTTGCGGGCGATCAGCAGGCTGCAACGCTTGGCCAGGCTTGCTTCAAGCCGGGAATGCTGAAATCCACCTATGGAACGGGCTGCTTTGCGGTGCTGAACACGGGTGACACGCTCGTACGTTCCAGGAACAGGCTCCTGTCGACCATCGCTTATCGGCTCGGTGGTAGGACGACCTATGCGCTTGAAGGATCCATCTTCATCGCCGGGGCAGCCGTACAATGGCTCCGTGACGGATTAAAGATCATTGGCAAGGCAGCCGACTCCGGCCTGCTTGCCGAAAAATCAGATCTGCTCCAGCACGTCTATCTGGTACCAGCTTTCGTCGGACTGGGCGCTCCCCATTGGGATTCAGAAGCGCGGGGCGCGTTTTTTGGCCTGACGCGCAACACGGGACCAGCGGAATTCGCCCGCGCCGCGTTGGAATCTGTCGCTTTCCAGACGCGCGACCTGCTCGATGCCATGCGCAGGGATTGGCCCGCCGGCCATGAAAAGACCGTGTTGCGTGTAGATGGGGGCATGGTGGCGAGCGACTGGACCATGCAATGTCTAGCGGACATCCTGAATGCCCCGGTCGACCGTCCCGCGATTCTCGAAACGACCGCGCTCGGAGCGGCATTTCTTGCCGGTTCGCGCGCCGGCGTGTGGCCTGGAATGGGCGAATTTTCACAGGCCTGGGCGCTTGAGCGCCGCTTCGAACCAGCAATGGGCGAAGCGGAGCGGAAACTTAAATTACAGGGCTGGCGTGACGCCGTTCAGAGGACGCTGAGCTTCAGAACCCGTTCAATTACGGATCAATGAGCCGCTGGCGCACCGCCTTGCCCACCGCCTGAGACAGCGTCCGGCATTGAAGCTTCTGGCGGGCCGTCCGCAAATAGCTGCGCACCGTGTATTCGGAAAGGTTCAGAATTCCGGCGATCGCCTTCGAGTCCTTACCCTTGGCCGTCCACAGCAGGCACTCCAATTCCCGCGGCGCCAGAATCGTGCCGGCTGCGGGACCGAGTTCCAGTTCATCTATCGCCTTCTGGTGCAGGATCTGGGCGATCTCGATCGCCGCGCGCGCGTGTTTGCGGATGAAGTCCACCCAGATGCTGAGATCCAGATCTGCCGCCAGCGAGAAAAGCGAGCGGCGGGAAAAGCGATCCGTGGTCGGAATCGAATAGCCCTGCGGACCAACGCCATGCATGCGAGCGTCTTCCATGAATTCACGCTCGCGCTCGCTCAGTTCCAGCTCGTGCCAGGCGAAAGGCTGCATCGACGAGAAGCCTGCGCGAATCACCGGATCTTGGCTGAGATAGGCGCGCAGGACATATCGCGAAATCCATTGTGGTGGAAAAGTGGTCCGGACGAAGGAATAGTCCAGCGGCGCTGCGCCCGAAACGTTCATGTAGAAGGTTGCGTGCAGAAGCCCAAAACCATCGCGCACCAGGAATATTGCTTCCTCGATGTTCTTAGCGCGCCGAACAGTCTCTACGATGCCGAATTCAGTCCGTAAGGCATCGCCACCGCCGCCGTACATACGAACCCCTCGCTCTCCTAGTTGAGAATGCTCGGCAAAGTGGAGGATTGCAAGAGGTGTATTCAATTGCGCGAAAACCCTCCCACAAACAAAGCCCCGGCGGTTGCCGGGGCTTTGCATTATGAGACAGCGGCTGATCGGGCTTAATGCAGGCGCCCGCTTGCGTGCGCCAGCATCGTATACACCTTTCCGGTATCGGAGGTCAGGTAGGTCTGGCTCATCGTGTTGTCGCGGTCCGTGCGGGAGACATCGGCCAGGAGCTTCTCGAAATCGCGGCAGTATTGATCGACCGCCTTGCGGAATTCGGCATCGGCTCGATACTTCCGCTGGATCTCATCAAAAGTCTGCTGGCCCTTCAGGGTGTAAAGCCGGCGGTTGAACACATTGCGCTCTCCGCGGCGATATCTTTCCCACAGCTCGACAGACACGTCGTGATCGATCGCCCTGGCGATGTCCAGCGACAAGGAGTTCAGAGACTCCACGACATGCGCCGGGTACTTGTCTGCAGGGGCTTCTGCAGTCGCGTCCTCTTCGCGCGATGCACTGCGCAGGAGATCGCGAATCCAGCCTCCTCCGGTGGGCGTGGACGGCTGCACGTCCTGAACCGGGGCCGCCTGGCGGGGGGCCGGCTGCCGTGTCCGCTGTTCCGTGCGCGGTCTCTCCACAATGCGGGAGAAGTTTTGCGGCGGGACGGCCTCGGCCACGATATGGGCAGAGCTCTGGCGAGGACGGTCCAGGGCAGGGCCGGCATCGCGCGCGCTGCCGCCGACATCGTGTAGACGACCGGACTTCGCGACGATGTCCGAGAGCTCCTTGAGCGCATTGATCTGTTCCGTGATCGCGCGGCGCATGGCAGAGGTCGACTGCTTCGCTTCTTCCGGAAGCTCCACGATACCCCGTTTCACGTCGGCGCGCGTCGCTTCGATCTCCTCGCGGATTTCTCTGGCGCTCTGCCGCAGATCGTCGGTTGCACCCGCGAAGCGGCGGGTAGCCGCCTCCACCACCTCGTTGATGGATTCGCGGATGGCCTCCATCGATACGCGGGTCCTGCCTTCAGCCGCTTCCACAGTGTTCTCAATGAGATGCTCGAAAGACTTCATGATGCGCTCGACATGCTCGGACTTTTCCACCAGTCCATTGGCGAGTTCATTGAGCGCCTGCTGGCGGCCCTCGAGGCTCGTACCGAGGCTGCCTTGTGCCTTTTCAAGCAGCTCGGAAGCCGTTTCGAGCACGCGGCTGTGATCTTCGAAGCGGCTGGCGATAACCGAGATTTCCCGCAGAGTGCGTTCGGAGAAGTCGGCAAGCCTGCCGGAATTCGCATTGATGAGGCTGGCGGAATTGGCGATGGTTTCGGCCGCCCTTTCCGCATTGCGCGCGAATTCCTGAGTCGTACCGGCAAGCTTCTCGTCCACTTGGGACATGTTTTGCGCCGCGACCTCGACCAGCTGGCCGATCCTGTTGCCGGAAGCTTCCAGGCTGCCAAGAAGCTCGTCCACATTCCCGAGGAGGTTGCTGCGGGCGCGCTCCATTGCACTGAGGGTTTCCGCCGTGCGGCTTGCCAGTGCGTTGACAAGGGCCGCGTTCTCCTGGCGCAGACGCTCCGCGGTTTGCTGCGTGATAGCTTCGATGCCTTCGCGCAGTTCGCCACCGCTATTTTCGAAACGCTCAACAAGCGGCCGTGCGGTTTCCTCAAGGATACGAGCGATCTCGGAGGTACGGCCTGCAAGGACGTTGTTGAACTCCCGCGTGCGCTCCTCGAGCGTCCGCACGGTCTCACCGGTACGCCTGGCGATATGCTCGTTGATCGTGGCGAAGGTCTGCCCGATCGTGTCGGCAGTCGAGACCAGATCGGCCTGTGTCCGGGCAAGCTGCTGGCTAAGGTGCTGAGCAGCCTGTTCGGCGGTGGTCTTGAGGCGCTCCTCGGCACCGCCGACCCCTTCCTCGAGGGCTGCAGTCGTACGGCCGATCGTCTCGCCAAGCCGCCGCTCGACCTCCGCTGCGCTGCCGACGATGGCAGTAGCGGTGGAACCGGTCGCCGTGCGCAGGCGGCTCTCGAGATTGGCGATCTGCTCGACGATCGACGCTGCCTGCGCCTCGAGCTCGGCAGAAGTCTGCTGCGTGCGTGCGACGATACGCTGATCGGCTTCCTCGAAGGTACGCGCGACAGTTTCTGCACGATCGGAGAGCAGCGACGACACATCGTCAATGCGTGCCGCAACACGCCGGTCGACTTCATTGAAGTTGTTCTGGAACGCTTCGGTCCTCTGAGCGATGCGACGCGCCGCCGTATCGAGTGTCTGGTCGATCGCTTCGACATGCTCGCCAAGTAGGCTTGCGGCGCCCTCGACGCGGCCCGCAATCCGATCTGCGGCTCCGTCGAAAGTGCGGTCGATCTGTTCCACCTGTTCGGCAAGCGATCGGGTGACTGTCTCGACGCGACCGGCAATGCGATCCCCGGCCGTATCCACGACGGTGTCGATGCGGCTGACTTGCCCGGCAATGGCCTGAGCCACCGTTTCGACACGTCCCGCCGCACGCTCCGCCGCACCGTCGAAAGTGCGGTCGATCTGCTCGACGTGCTCCCCTAGCCTGCGCGCAACCTCTTCGGCGCGCGCCGCAATACGGTCGGCAGCGCCGTCGAAGGTTACATCGATCCGGTCGGCCTGTTCGGTAAACAGACGCGTGGTGCCTTCCACCCGGGCGGCGACGCGCTGGTCGATGCTTTCGAGCAGCTTCGTGGTCTCCTGGCCCAGCGAAGAGGTGGCCTCGGTCACCTTGTCGCGAAGCGCGGATGCGACCACGATGGCGCTGCTTTCCAATGTCTGACGAACCTTGTCGACACCGATCGTGAGCGCCTTTTCCATCGTCCGCGTGCGTTCTTCGATGAGACCGGTCTGAGCCGCAAACGCGCTATTGATGTGCTCGATATCGGCGCGGATGGCCGTGGTGAGGCCGTCGCGCTGCTCGCCGATTTTGGCGATATCGTCCTCAAGCGCGGCAGCGAAGGTCCCGCGTGTCTCGATCAACTTATCTATCTGGCCAGCGACACGGTTCTCGAAGCTCGCATGGATTTCGTCCAGCTTGCGGATATCGGAGTGCAGAAGCTCTGCAAGACGTCCCTGGTTTTGCTCGAACACCGTGATCTGGTTGCCGATCGCCTCGTCCATGCGCGTCTGCACATCCTGGAAACGGCTAAAGCCCTGATCGAGCCGCGCATCCAGATCCGCGTGGCCTTCCTTGAGCCGCTCGGCGAATTCTTCGGCCTTGCCTTGCAGCATGATGGACGTGGACGCGACCAGATCGGAAAGTTCACCATCGATGGCGTTGCGTCCCGCCTCGATCGTGGAGACCACATCCTGCTTGCCACGGGAAAAGGTGTCGGCAATTTCGCGGGCCCGTTCGACCAAGGCCTCGTTGATGCTGCGTGCGCGTGCATCAAGAGCCGACTCGAGCCGCTCGATGCCGGTATCGAGAGCCTGTGCGCGTGTGGAGAACTCCGACAGCAGGGTCTCGCCGCGATCCGTAAAGGTGCGCTCGATCTCGCGGAGACGGTCCGCAAACATCGCATTCAAGCGGTCGGACGCGCTTCCCACGGAGGAGACGAATCCGTCAACGCGCTCATCGAACAGCTCGCTGAGCGCCCGCGTCGCATGATCGGTCCGCTCGGTCAGCGTGGCAATACGGGTATCGAGCAACTCGGCAATGCCGCTCCCCGATGTCGTGATCTGCCGCGAAAGCGTGTCGGCGCGCTCCTCGAGAAGGCGACTGACGGCGTCGCTGGAGGAGCCGACGCGTTCGATGAAGGCTGTGCTCGATTCACTCAGTGCGGAAATCCGCGAATCGAGGAGACCTGCCAGGGTCTCGCTGGAAGTGGCGAGCTGGCGGGACAAAAGTTCAGAGCGCTCATTAAGCAGATGGGCAACCGAATCGCCGGTCGAATTTATGCGCTGGGCGAAAGTCTCACCTGACTCTCCCAGCACGGAGGAGAGGCGCTGGGCTGCACCATCCACCGTCAGACGGATTTGGTCGCTCGCGGAATTGAGCTCCTCCTTGATGACCTCGTGGGCGCCCGTGATGGAAGCGCGGACGCGCTCCGCGTGGCCGACGATGCCCTCGCGCTCACTTCCGAGGCTGTCCACCAGGAGCCGGATGCGGGCTTCGTTCTCCGAATAGGCCCTCTCCAGTTCATTCACTTCGGTATGGACGAGTGTCTCAAGCTCGACGGCGCGCGCCAGCGTGCGTTCGATGCCCTGGCTCATGGCCTGCACTTCACGGCGGATGGCCTGGCCGACCATCATGACGCGCTCGTGCGCCAGGTTTTCGGGCTCCGTTAACCGGAAGGCGATTTCCGCCATGTTGCGGGCGGCGAGCCTCATCTCCTGGGCACGCCGGATCATCACGGCAAAGCCCCAGATGAGAAGCACCGGCAATAAAACTGCAGCTATCAGGCCGAGTACCGAAGGCGTGGAGAACAGCTCGCCGATGGATCCGATCTGCCCGATCTGAGTGCCGAAGCCCAAGCGGGCAACGATCACCCCGAGCACCACCCACGCGACGGAAAGCGCCGTGGCGACCCAATAGATCGCCCGCGACGGCCGCTGCTCCATATTATGGGCGATGCGCAGATAGTCTCCCGTCTGCTTGTCGTCATTCGCCGGCAGGAGCGCGGGGCTGCTTGGGGGCAGGGCCTCCGCCCGGGTTAGATTTTCCGCAGGTTCGAAGGTGTCGGGGAATTGGTCGTCCTCGACATCTGGCTCCTCCAGCGGCTCGAATTCTGCCACGAACGGCTGCGTCGCAGCATTCGCCGCTTCTTCGGACGAGGGGGCTTCCGGTTCGCTCCGGCCCTCACGGGCAAGCTCCTCGGCCGCCATCGTGATCTGCGCTTCGAGCTCCTCCATGGAGGCAGCTACGTCGAGATCCTCGCTCTCCACCGCGAACGACGCGGTTTCAAGTTCCAGCGCGTCCTCGAGCTCCTTCGCGAACTCGTCTTCTTTCCTGCTCGTAATGCGTGCCATGCCGCCGCCTACCCTGTCATTGGGCGTCCCGAAGTGGGACTCTTCACGACCCGTTTCCGCCCACAAATTGCCACCCGTATCGTAGTGGCACAGGGTTGTGATTAAAATACGTTTTAAAAGCCATGCCCAGAAGTTTAAACATAGGGTTAACGGCAGACTGGCTGAATGCGGTATTTTTTGGGCATAACTTTAAGGTCTTGTCCACGGGAGTTAGCCGGAGTTAAACAGGATCGGCCAGTTGTTATAGGCCATTGGCCGGACAGGGCGGGGGATAAGTCGGTGTCTGAAAGTTACAGCCATTTCAGCCAGTTGCCTATAGATCTAGCACATCTTTCTAAGCAGACCATGGGCGACGAGGAGCTTAAGCGAGAGATCCTCGATCTCTTCCTTGTGCAGGCCACGGCGGCAAAGACGGAAATTGCGGATATAAACGCGGCGACCCGCCGTTGCGTTGCCCACAGGCTTGTTGGTTCAGCCCGCGCCGTCGGCGCTTTTGCGATCGCCGCCTGTGCCGCCGAGCTTGAAGCTGCTCCGAATTCTGAGGAGCTCGCGCAACGCCTGCCGCGCCTCATCGATGAAATGAAGCTTTTCGTCTCGCAGCATGTGAACGGCGGCTAGCACGGGTTGACACGCCCCACGCAGTGATTATCTCCGCGGCAATCCTTCCGCAGCCTGTGCTGCTTTCTCCAGGTTCTTGCTGATGACAAAGCTGAAGATAATCGCGTTCGATGGCACGGAATTCGACATCGAGGCAGAGAACGGCTCGACCGTGATGGAGAACGCGGTGCGCAATGGCGTCCCGGGCATCGAGGCTGAATGTGGTGGCGCCTGCGCATGCGCCACCTGCCATGTCTATGTGGACGAGGAATGGGCGGAGATCGTCGGCCCTCCGGGACCGATGGAGGAAGACATGCTTGATTTCGCCTATGACGTGAGGCCGACGTCGCGGCTTTCCTGCCAAATCCGGGTAAGCGATGACCTGGACGGTGTTACGTTGCAGGTTCCGGCGCGGCAGGGGTAGCCCCGCCTGGCAAGAATTGTAGTGTGGCGGAGCCGCTATCGCATCAGTTCAGAAAGGTTGCATCGAGGCGAACGCCCCTAGCGGGATTGTTCCTGTCGTCTCTGCACGGCCTCGATCTGTTCCAGCCGGTAGCGTAGAAGGCGCATCATCCGGCTCTCGAAATTGATGCTTTCGATCCGGTCGAATTCGTCTTGCGCGACATCGTGCGCCGCTAGAAGGCGCTGCGTGGTCGCCTCCACCTCCGCAGCCAGCGCTTTGCACGTCTTGCGCCGGGGCAGAGTCTTCAAAGTGTCTTCGAGCAGCCGGGCGTGATTTTTTGCGATGCTTAAGTGGCTCTCTTCGTGGCGCTTGATATCGCGCGAAAGCGTATCCCAGATCAGCCTCACCTCGGTTTCCGCGCGGCGCCTGTCGCGCCATTGCGGCAGGATCACCTTGGCCTTGACGGACACGCGGGCATTGGCGACATGGCACTGGCCGCGAGCCTCGGCGTAATCGATGCGGGTGGTAAACTCCATATTGGTAGCGCCGGGGTGCCGCTGGCCAGTGCTGTTGAGGCGTGGGCCGCGTGTATGGAGTTGCTCCTCGATTTCCGGCAAAGTCCGCCCGCTGATCGGAAAATAACTATAGGTCTTGGAAATAGTAGCGGCAGCGGCAGGGTTGAGCCCCGTCGCGAGAAACAAAAGTAGCGGGAGGAAGCGTGACATAAAGATCTCCAGAGACGCCCAGGATGACATTGCGTTCAGATGCAAGCGGAAGCAATGAGAATCGGGGCGTGGAATAGCCGCATCTTCCTCAACGTAAAAAGAATGTGTGGCTCGACCATGGCAGTTGATTTTGCGGATTATGCGCCGCACATGGACCGGATTGGACGGAATGAGAGCATGACCGAGCCGCGGCAGTGGAATTTGGCTCACGGGCGCAACCTTGCGCTTGGGGAAGAAGCCCTGATCATGGGCATCTTGAATATCACGCCCGACAGTTTTTCGGACGGCGGCCGCTTCTCTTCAGTGGAAAGCGCTGTCGAAGCCGCCCGTAGAATGGCTGCGGATGGGGCAGTCATCATCGATATCGGAGGAGAATCGACGCGTCCGGGAGCTGAACCGGTCAGCGCCCTCGAAGAACAGAGAAGGGTAATTCCCGTCGTTGAAGCGCTTGCAGCGGAAGAGGGCTTTGTCCTCTCGATCGACACTTACCGGTCTGAGACGGCCGAGCTCGCGATTCGCGCCGGTGCGCACATCGTCAACGATATCTTCGGCGTGCAACGAGATCCTGCCGTTGCTAGCGTGGCGGCTGAGGCGGGGGCAGGGCTCATTCTCATGCATACCGGCCGGGGGAGGGAAAAGCTGCCGGATGTGGTCGCCGATCAATACTTCTATCTACGGCGATCGATCGAGATCGCCCATCAAGCAGGCAACCGGGACGACCAGATCATCCTTGATCCCGGCTTTGGTTTTGCCAAGGAATGGCACGAAGACACCGAGCTCATGGCCCGCTTCGAGGAACTCACGGGTCTCGGCTATCCGATTCTGGTAGGCACCTCTCGAAAGCGCTTCATCGGGCGTATTACCGGACGGGAGGTGGGCGAGCGTGACGTGGCGACGGCAGCCACGAGCGCGCTGCTCCGCATCAAGGGCGCTTCCGTCTTTCGCGTGCACGATGTGGCAGCGAACAGGGACGCGCTGCGGATCGCCGATGCCATGTTGGCTGCGAAAGGGGGAGAACGGGGATGATATATACCATCCGGCTGAAAAACTGCGCCTTCTATGGACGGCACGGGGTGCTCGATGAGGAAGAGGTGCTCGGCCAAAGGTTCTATGTGGATGCCGAACTCGTCGTGGAGCCGGGAGCCTCCTTGGAGGAGGACGCCATCGGGAGCACTGTCGACTACGGCGTCGCCTTCTCGGTGATCGAGGAGATCGTCACCGGAGGCAGACGCCACCTGATCGAAACGCTTGCTCTTCAGATAGCGCAGGCTCTCAGCTCACGGTTTCCGCAGATCAAGCGGGCCACCATCACGGTTCGCAAGCCCAGTGCACCGGTGCAGGGCATTCTCGATCATGTCGAGGTGACCATTGACTGGCCTCAATAGGAAAACACGGGCCTTTCTCGGCCTTGGCGGCAATCTCGGCCAGCCGGAACCCACCATGGCCGCCGCGTTGCGGGCGCTCGATGCCAATCCGGGCGTCGAAGTCGAACGTGTCTCCTCGATCTATAGAACGCCCCCATGGGGGCAGACGAATCAGCCGGATTTTCTGAACGCGGTCGCCGAAGTTTGGACGGACCTTGATCCTCACGCCCTGCTTTCGCTCTGCCTGGAGATCGAGCGCGTTCTGAAACGCGAACGTCGCGAGCGCTGGGGCCCGCGCCTCGTCGACATCGACATTCTGATCTTCGGTGATGCGGTGATCTCTGACAACACGCTGCAGGTACCCCATCCGCAGATGCTGATGCGGGCGTTTGTGCTGGTGCCGCTGGCGGAAATCGCGCCCGACCTCGTTTTGGACGGGCAGCCCATCAAAAAACATCTCGCTCGGCTTGATACCGCCAAAATAGAGCGGCTCAAGCCGGAAAGCTGGTGGTGGGAAGATCCTATTCGCCGGTGAGGGCACTCACGGTCTTTGCATCCACCCGTTTAAGCGTCATCCCGATCACCGGGACAAGTTCGTCGTCCACATTGACCGAGATCGTCACGTTCATCGTATTCTTACCGGAAAGCTGCGCTCGCATTGCCCCTGTGAGCGCCTTCCGGTGAATGGCGAAGACCGCGGACTCACCCTTGACCGCGCCACCGATCACATCGAGCCCTTTGCCTTCCGCGCCATCTAGAAACGTCCCGCTGAATCCGGATTTGCTGCGTTCCACCCGGGCCGACATGTCCTGGTTGAAAACCCCGACGCGGCAACCGCCGTCGAGCGCCATCCCCACCCGGTCCTCGGGCGTGGTGCCGGCGAAGTTGCAGACGAATTTTGTACCCTTGTACTTGCCGGCGACGATCTCGCCGGGACCGATCCAGGAGCCCTGGATCTGCTCGAAAAACCGCCGCTCATGGTCGGCGGCCGTTGCGGAGGCTACGGTGCCGGCCGAAGCGATGGCGGCAGCGAAGGGCATAAGGACGAGACTGCGCAGGAACATGGGGACCGACAATCCAGTGGCGATAACGATTTCAGAAGCATGAAGAAGTTTGGTTAAAGCTTTATCACTGTCGAGGCAGCTTCAGCGACCAGAGCGCAGTAAACTTGTGTATCAACGGAGATCCGACTCATTTTTGATCGGATTTCGCCGCGAATTGCGTCAGGGCCTTTACGAAATCCCCTACGCCCGGCCGCTCGACTGCCCGGAAGGAGAGGGGGCGTATTGCGGAAATGGCGGCGATGCCGATGCGCGCTGTCATCATGCCATTCACAACGCCCTCGCCAAGTCTGGCGGAAAGGCGCGCAGCAAGACCATGCCCGACGACTTGCTGTACGATGCCGTCGCCCAAGGCCATGGAGCCGGTAACCGCCAGATGGGCGAGCACATTGCGCGACAGCCGCAAGAATCCAAAAAATCCGGGGCGGCCGCAATAGAGCTCAGCCAATCGGCGAAGCAGCCTTACGACTTCGAAAACGACGTAGCCGATATCCATCAAGGCGCGGGGGCTGACCGCCGTCACCACAGAGACACGCTTGGCTGCATCCAGAACGAGTTTCTGCGCCCGTTTGTCCAGAGGGATCAGGAGTTCCTTCTCTGCGATGCGGAGAAGGTCCCGGCCATCAATGATATCGCCTTCCAATTGCTTCAGGCGCTCACGTCCCGCCGCCGTGTCGGCGTGGCTTGCGAGCAGCGCGGACAGATCCGCGATAACGGCGCGCGCTTCTTTTGGATCATCACGTTCGTAGGCGTCGTCGGAGCGGCGGCGCATCTTTTCCACGGAGGCAAGGCGCATGACCGCGAAGGCTTCTCGCGCCACAATGGCGATCAGCGCCAAAGCCACCGCTGCTACGAGCACTGTGCCCAGCCAGCCCAGCCAGTCCGAGCGCGAGAAGAGATCGCGGATGAGGCGGTCCGCCCAAAGCCCGACCGCGAGCGAAACAAGCATGCCAAGGGCCGTAAAGAAAACGGTGCCGAGCCGGGAGCGGCGCTTGGGTGCGATGGCCGGCGGAGGGGCGGAAGCTGCGGGCTCCAACGTATCGAAGACGTCGATTTCTGCAGGAGTGATCTTTACCGACGCGTCCACCCTGATGGCGCGTGGCTTGCGGCCGTTCTCCCGAGCTTGCTCGGTGACTTCAGCCGGCGCGGGATCGATCCGGAAGGCTGCAGGACGGCGCGGTTGGCTCATGCGAGCTTGTCTCCGAGTAGAAGTTGCAGCGCCCGATCCAGCCGAATGTGAGGCAGCGACAGGGTCATGCCTTCAGCCGTGCGTTCGAGCTTGGGTGGACGGAAGCGCACGAAGCGTATCGCCGGGTCGCCGGCAGGCGGGGGTGCGTCCTTTCGGAAAAGGGCAGCGGGGCTTTCGGGCAAATCCCCTGGGAAAATGGCCGTTTCGGTTTCCCCATCGAAGACATCATCACCAATGCTTTCGCCGGTGAGCGGCGTGCCGATTATGACGGGAAGTGTCTGCCGGCCGCGCGTGACAGTGCCCTCCCGGGTGGCTCTTACCGCAGCCATTGCCACCACGTCCACAGACGCGCCTGAAAAGTCCGCCCGTGCGATTGCCCTTTCGGCGAGCCGACGCACGATCGCCTGCAGCCGGTCATGGCTCTCGTGATGGATGTGGTCCGCCTTTGTGGCAGCGATCAGGATCCGGTCGATCCGCCGCGAGACGAGACCCGTCAGGAGATTGCTGCGGCCGGGCCGGAAGCAGGAGAGGATCTCCATGAGGGAGCGCTCGAGATCATTCACGGCCGAGGGGCCGGCATTGATGGCCTGCATGGCGTCGACAAGGACGATCTGGCGGTCGAGACGGGCGATATGCTCGCGAAAGAACGGTTTCACGACATGGGTCTTATAGGCTTCATAGCGCCGTTCCATCATGGCGCGCATGGAACCTGCACGCGCACGCCCGTCGAAATTGGAAAGCGGCCCGAAAGTAAGAGCCGGCGATCCTTCCAGGTCACCAGGCATCAGAAAGCGCCCAGGCGGAAGGGTAGATAGAGCGCGGCTCTCCTCTTTGCAGGCCCTCAGATAGGAGGCAAAACTCTCGAAGAGCTTGCGGGCGAGCACCTCGTCGGCTTCCGCATCCGGGTCTATGCTTGCGGCAAGATTCCGCCAAGGCCGCGCGATGTCCTCGCGGCCGGGCAGCTCCGAAAGCTCGATGGCTTCGCGGCTGAAGGTCTCAAAGTCCTTGCCGAGAAGGGGAAGATCCAAAAGCCATTCGCCGGGATAGTCGACGATATCAACCGAGATCTTGCCACGCGAAAGGAGCCGGCCCCAGGCCGAGGCCGATTCATACTCGATCGTGAGCCTCAACTCCGAGATTGCGCGGGTCGAAGCCGGCCAGATACGCCGGTCCACGAGATCGGCGATGTGATCCTCATATTGGAACCGCGGGACGGCATCATCGGGTTGATGTTCGAGATAGGCCTTGGCGATGCGGCCTGATGATTGTGCGTCGAAGAGAGGCAGGCGACCGCCATGGATCAGGTTATGGACCAACGCGGAGATGAACACGGTCTTCCCTGCACGCGAGAGTCCCGTTACGCCAAGTCGGATCGAGGGCGACCAAAGGCCGGTTGTACGGTCGGCCACCGTATCGAGAGCGATGCGGGCTTCGTCGGCAATCGTGGTCAGCGATGGCAAGGGCCGGTCCTCATCTGCTCTCTGCGGCAAACCGGGTATAGGCGATAGGGCGGGATGATGAAAAGGGTTCAGCAGCCGCCGAAACGGGCCGTGTCATTGGCCCGGTAAAAGGAAGGCCGTGAGGGACGCGGTTCGTGGCCTGATGCTCCATAAGGGTTCGGGGAAATCCAGAACAGCCAGCGCGCCAGGCAGGAAACCGCCGGAAATCGCAGAGCGCGCCTGATCGTCGGCGCGAAGCAATACCAAGGCCAATTCGTGGATCATGGGATTATGGCCCACGACCAGAAGTCCTTCTTCAACGGCAGCTGTGGCAATGAGGATGCGGTAATCCTCCGCATCCCCCCGATAAAGCTCCGGTGCATAGCAGGTTTCGATGGGTGTGCTTGCCAATCTGGATGCCACCTTTTCCCACGTCTCACGGGCCCGAACTGCACTCGAACTGAGCACCGAGGCGGGCATAGATCCGGCTTCCCTCATGGAAATCCCGAGTTTCTCCGCGTCCTGACGACCTCGATCGGAAAGGGGACGATCAATGTCGCGTCCGCCCACCATCACAGGAGCAGCCTCGGCGTGCCGCAGAAGATAGAGCCGATACAAGCGTGCCTCCTAGATTGAGGGTCCCCCGGTCCAATCTATACGATATCCCCGTTCCGATACCAAAACTGCTGGCCATCTCGACGCACGCAGAGGTCTCTGACGGGAAGGAAACGCGTTGCATTGCATGGAGGTTTTCCACTTAAAGATGACAAATGCGTTATCCAGATTGCGTTAGCGCTTGTCGCAGACGTCACTCCCGAATATATAGGCGCCGCTGGAAAGCTGTGGGGTTTATCCATGTCCGATCTCGTCGATGCCGACTATGTCCCCTCTGAGGAAGAGCCCTTCATGAACGAGCGCCAGCGGGCGTATTTTCGGGCCAAGCTGGTCAAGTGGAAGAACGAGATTCTGAAGGAAGCTCGCGAGACGCTTGAGGCATTGCAGCAGGAAAACGCAAATCACCCGGATCTCGCCGATCGCGCCTCCTCCGAAACAGACCGCGCCATCGAGCTGCGCGCGCGTGACCGTCAGCGCAAGCTGATTGCCAAGATCGATGCCGCGTTGCAGCGTATCGAGGACGGCACTTATGGCTATTGCGAGGAAACGGGTGAGCCGATCTCACTGAAGCGGCTGGATGCTCGCCCCATCGCAACACTGTCCATCGAAGCCCAGGAACGTCACGAGAGGCGCGAAAAGGTCTATCGGGACGACTGAGTCGACCGTAGGCATATTTCCTTCCCGTCATGAGGCGCCCGCAGGGGAATGCGCGGCGCCTATTTGTTCGTCCATTCTCCGAGAAATAATCCGGGGGGTTCCCTACCACGAAATGGGTATTTGAGGTTGCAGGCCTTTTCGCGCATTGCGCGCTTTGATAGAGACTCAAGACGGGGAACTTGGAGGGGATGTCTTGAGCCGCTCTTCTTTTTGGGCTTGCGATGGTTGCGGCGTCGAAAGCGCCTTGCGGAAAATCGATGAATGGCGCTGGGTGGAGATCAGGATCACCACCCGGCAGGGTTCTGAGCTGGTCAAGGGCGAATACGAACTTTGCCCAACTTGCCGCCTGCGTCTGGCTGAGCGGGCCAACCCTCGAAACTGGTCGGAAAGATCTCTTCTCGGTTGAAGAAAATACGCTCTTCTCGGCTCTGAAAATCAAGCTTGCTTGAGGATCACCTTTTTCTCCAGCACATCACCCAAGCCGCTGAGATCAGTTGGCTGAATGCCGAAAATTGTGCGGAGGACTGCCACGACTTCCTCGCCAGAGGAAAGCATTCGCAGATCATAGCTGCCGTTCAGATCGTAGGTTTTGAGCTGGTCATTGAGAAGGGCATGGCGCCCCTCGGAAGTAGGCCTGGCAGCCATCAGCGAATGCAGGAAGTGGGACTCCGGACTCGTGGAGATGAAGTAGTTGGTGATCTCGTAGTCGACAAGGAACTGCTCGTCGAGGCTGAAGCGATAGAGTGAACGCCATTCCTCTCCGAGCTTGGCTCGCAGTCGCCACATGTCGCCCTCGCGATCTAGCCAGAAGATTTCGTGCGGGGTTGCTTGTTCCCAACCGGCTTCCAGGCGAAGCGGAGCGGTGAGCGTCAATCCGCCGAATCCTACGTCAGCCAAATAGGTGCCTTCCGGCAGTTCGACCTTCAGAAGCATGTGGCTGCGCGGTGTGACCGCGTCTTCACCGCGGCCCCAAAGTACACGTGCTGCAAGTCCGGAAACCCGAAAGCCGAGGGCCTTCAGAGCTGCCATGAAGAGCAAGTTCTGCTCGAAGCAATAACCGCCACGATTGCCCTGCACCAGCTTCTGTTCGAGGGAAGCCAGATCAAGCTTCACTTGGCGTTGCAACAGCGGATCCAGGTTTTCGAAGGCGATCGCAAGTGGGTGCAGAAAGTGAAGCCTGCAAAGCGTTTGGAGCGTTGCCTCCTTAGGTCCCTTATAACCGATGCGCCGAAAATAAGCCTCCAGACCCATCCTATCGAGTTTCTCACCCATCTTTTCCTCCGCTTGACCCGCAGTCTGCTAGTGACCTCGATCAGTTTCATATGCAATAGCAAGCTCGATCTAAGGTTTTCCATTCGGGCAAGGAGCGGGAGATGAGCGTTTTCACGGAGCGCGTCGGCTTGGCAGCGCAGGCCCTGCGCGATCTCTTTCCCGAGACGCCGCTTCAGGAAAACGATTACCTCTCGAAGAAGACGGGAGCGAGGATCTTCCTCAAACGGGAGGATCTGACGCCGGTGCGGTCCTACAAGCTCCGCGGCGCCTTCAATTTCATGCGCAAGGTCATTGCAAATGGGGCAGGTACGGAAGGATTCGTCTGTGCTTCGGCAGGCAATCACGCACAGGGTTTTGCCTATGCTTGCCGGCATTTCTCCCGAGAGGGGGTTGTCTTTATGCCCGTCACCACGCCGCAGCAAAAGATCGACAAGACAAAGCTCTTTGGCGGAGAGTGGATCAAGATCAGGCTCGTCGGCGACTTCTTCGAGGATTGCTATTCTGCCGCCACGGATTTCGCCGAGACGAGCCATGCCCTGATGGTTCCGCCCTTCGACCACTCCGACATCATCGAAGGTCAGGCGACCGTGGCTCACGAACTGGTCAGCCAGTTGGGGGCGGAACTTGAGGGCGCGACGGTTATCCTGCCGGTAGGGGGCGGCGGACTTGCCGCGGGAATCAGCAGCTTCCTCCAGGAGGAACGGATCGACACACGATTCGTGTTCGCAGAACCGGCCGGCGCCCCAAGCCTGGAGCGCAGCCTATCCTCCGGCAAGAGGATGAAGCTGCCTCAGGTGGACAATTTCGTGGACGGTGCGGCCGTCGCCGAAATCGGGCGCGAGCCCTTCAAGAGCCTGAAGAGATTTTCTCCGCAAGATGTTCGCTTAATTCCAGAAAACCGCCTTTGCTCGACGATGATCGAGATGCTGAACGTGGAAGGCGTTGTCCTTGAACCCGCCGGCGCGTTGGCGATCGATGCTCTTAAGGACTTCTCCCGGAAGGAGATCCGGGGACGCACGATCATTGCTGTCGTGTCCGGCGGCAATTTTGATTTCGAGCGACTGCCGGATGTGAAGGAGCGCTCGCTCCGCTTTGAGGGGCTGAAGAAATATTTCATCTTCCGCTTTCCGCAGCGTCCCGGCGCTTTGCGGGATTTCCTCGATCTGCTGGGCCCCGACGACGACATCACCCGCTTCGAATATCTGAAGAAGTCCGCGCGCAACTTCGGATCAGTGTTGATCGGCATCGAAACAAAGGATCGGCGCAATTTTTCCATACTCAGAAAGCGCTTCGACGAGGCCGGCTGGGGCTATCAGGACATCACCGACGATGAGACGATCGCGAACCTCCTGATATGAAAGCGATGACGGCATATATCGTGCTTTTCCGGGGCGTGGGCGGTGCCACCCAGCTCCCGATCGCACGGTTGAGGCAGGTATTGGAGGAAGCCGATTTTCGGAATGTGGCCACCTATATCAACAGCGGCAACGCTGTTCTTGCGTCGGGCTTGTCGGAAGGCGAGGTGGCCCGAGGCGTGGCTGCGGCGGTCAAGGAAAAGATGAACTTCGAAAAGAGCGTGCTCGTGCGCAGCCACTCGGAATGGGTGGAATCGATCCGACATAACCCTTTCCCGGAAGCGGTCGGCGAGCCCACCAAGCTGCATCTCTTTACGTTGGATAGCGAGCCGGAGCAGCGGGACATTGAAGCTCTCCAGGCAAAAGCTTTCGGTACCGAGCGCCTTGCAGTACGGGGCAGGTCGCTTTATCTGCACACTCCTGACGGTATGGGGCGTTCGCTGTTCGTGCCCAAGATCGAACCGACGCTGAAGGTCGCAATGACGGCGCGCAACTGGCGCACTGTCCTGGCACTGCGGGATCTTGCCGGCGCGGTCGCGCTTTAAGACCGTTTCCCGCACCGCACAAAATATAAGTTGCGCTTTGCCCGGCGATGCTCCATATGAGCGGTACAGGGCGCATGGGCCGGCAATCCGGCTTTCTCCTAACGAGACAGGTTGCGTCTTCTCCTCCTCGAATTCCCATGAAATCGCAGGCGGAAAAGCCCGATGAGATTCGGGCGCGACAGCGCAGCCGCGCGGAGTTTCTCCGCCGCCTTGTCGTTCATCAAATTCATAGTTCGGTGGGTTGCGCCCTGCCGCAAAGGTTGCGCTTGCCATCGAGGCGGGTGCTAGAAAGAGCAAAATTGAATCAAATATTGAACCACGAAAATCTTCAGCCCACGACCGGCTTTGCCGATCTCGGCATCAGTGCAACGCTTCTGAAGGCTGCTACCGCTTCCGGCATGACCGAGCCGAAGCCCATTCAGCGGGAAGCCATTCCTCATTTCCTGGCCGGCCGTGACATTCTTGGCGTTGCCCAGACCGGTTCCGGCAAAACCGCCGCCTTCTCTTTGCCCATCCTGGCGAAGATCATCGGCCTCGGGACAAAGAGGCGGCGGCGCACGGCACGCGCTCTCATCCTTGTGCCGACACGCGAATTGGCCGTGCAGATCGAGAAGGTGGTGCGCGACCTCGCCAAGGGCGCCCATGTTTCCACCGCACTCGTTCTTGGCGGCGTTTCCCGGCATTCCCAGATCAAGCGGATGGCGCAGGGCGTCGACATATTGATTGCGACCCCCGGCCGGCTGACTGATCTCGTTCGGGAAGGTCAGGTCATCCTGTCGGAAACGACGTGGCTCGTGCTCGACGAGGCCGACCGCATGTTGGACATGGGCTTCATCAACGACGTTCGCCGGATCGCGAAAGCGACCCATCCGGCACGCCAGACCGCGCTGTTTTCCGCAACCATGCCGAAAGAGATCGAAGCACTGGCGGCGAGCCTCCTCAGGGAGCCTGTACGTGTGGAAGTTTCGCCCCAGGGAACCACTGCCGCCGAGATCCGGCAGAGCGTGGTGATGGCACGCACCAAGCAGAAGCGGAAGCTTCTCAGCGAAATGCTGGCCGACGGCAAGATGGAACAGGTGATTGTCTTCGCCCGGACGAAGCACGGCGCGGACCGGGTGACCAAAGATCTCGAGCGCGACGGTTTCGAAGCTGCCGTGATCCATGGAAACAAGTCGCAGAATGCCCGGCAACGTGCCCTCAACGACTTCCGCGAGGGCGCAGTGCGGATTCTGGTAGCGACGGACATCGCCGCTCGCGGCATCGACGTGCCTGGTATCAGCCATGTCGTGAATTTCGATCTACCGGACGAGGCGGAGAGCTATGTTCACCGCATTGGCCGTACCGGCCGCAATGGCGCGGAAGGTGAGGCCATCACGCTCTGCGACCCGGGTGAAGTGTCAAAACTCCGCCAAGTCGAGCGCGTAATACGCAAGCGTCTTCCGATCTCCCGCGATATCACCAACGAAGCGGACCCGGCACCGCTGCCCCGCAGCGCTTCACCGGAAAAGCCGGTCAGGGAAAGTGCTGCCGGCAGACCGGAGCGAAAGGGCGAAGTCAAGCGAGCCAGGTCCAAGCCGCCGCGCTCGAGGCGAAATCGCCGCCGTGGCCAGAAGGGTGGAGCGCAAAGCCCCGCGTCTCGTGCGGCCTAACACTCCGCTCGATAGGTAAAGTCCGACGCCCCACGGAAGCTTATCTTCCGTGGGGCGTTTTTGTAGCGGTCTGGTTATTCTGCACCGGCGGCCGTTTTCGGGAAAATTCGTCTGCGTAAGAGCCTTAAGCGCGAATTATTTGCCAACCTGGCACCAGCGGCGCGAAAACGAGAACTTGCAACGGAATGAACCGGTTTCTAGGCTCGATTGGAACGCACCAGATATCCCGCACGCGGCAAGATGTGTCTCCGCCCGCGCAGAAACGAGGATCCGCCATGCACCCGTCCGTCATCGAAGCAATCGGAAACACGCCACTGATCCGTCTGAAGCGCGCCTCGGAGGAGACGGGCTGCGAGATCTACGGCAAGGCCGAGTTCATGAATCCAGGACAATCGGTCAAGGACAGGGCAGGGCTCTTCATTATCCGCGATGCCGAGAGGCGCGGCCTGCTCCGGCCTGGCGGCGTCATTGTCGAGGGGACGGCCGGAAATACGGGGATTGGACTAACCGTCGTGGCCAAGGCACTCGGCTATCGCACGGTGATCGTGATTCCGGACACCCAAAGCCAGGAGAAGAAGGATGCGCTGCGCGTCCTCGGGGCTGAACTCATAGAGGTGCCCGCCGTCCCCTACAAGAATCCGAACAACTACGTGAAAATCTCAGGCAGGCTCGCCGAACAGCTGGCCAGAACGGAGCCGAATGGCGCCATTTGGGCAAATCAGTTTGACAATGTGGCCAACCGCGACGGGCATATCCGCACCACGGCGGAAGAGATCTGGCGCCAGACGGATGGCAGGGTTAACGGATTCGTCTCGGCGGTCGGAACCGGCGGCACGCTTGCCGGCGTGGCCGCGGGTCTCAAGGATAGAAACCCGGCCATAAAGATTGCGCTGGCCGATCCGTTGGGAGCAGCGCTGTTCAGCTATTACGCCGCCGGAGAACTGAAGGCGGAGGGAAGCTCGATTACGGAGGGGATCGGGCAGGGGCGTATCACCGCCAATTTGGAAGGTTTCCGCCCTGATTTCTCCTATCAGATCCCCGACGAGGAGGCGCTGCCGATCGTCTTTTCGCTCGTTCAGGAAGAAGGACTTTGCCTGGGCGGCTCGACCGGCATCAACATCGCCGGTGCGATTCGCATGGCCAAGGATTTGGGACCCGGCCACACGATCGTGACAATCCTGGCCGATTATGGCACCCGCTACCAATCCAAGCTCTTCAATCCCGCCTTCCTGCGCGAGAAGAAGCTTCCTGTGCCGAGATGGATGGAAGAGACGCCGAATATTTCGGTGCCTTTCGAGCCGGCGCCGGCGGGTTAAGTCTTCAATCGGTGCCGTCATCGACGCGCGGCAGATCCGCGCAATCAGTTGGCGCCGGGGATCTTGTGAAACGGTCAGATATCCACTGAACGGCAGAGCTCGTGGCCCGCGAAAGGATCCTCATATGATCGAGCCCTTTTCCGACAAGGAATTGGACTGAATGACCACTCCGGCAGGCCGCTTCTGCGAAATCTCGCGTCACCTCCGGTCGGACGACCGGATCCGCACTCCCCTGAGCGATGAATAGCGGCGCGCCAGCCGCTTTTGCGTCAGGCGTGTTTCTCTGCAGCAAGGTCCGCCAGGGCTCGGCCTCCGTCAGATCACCGTGAATGAAATCCCGATCGATCGCCTTCTCCCGCTCCATAAGAACGATTCCCTGCAGAATGTCCTCCATGCAATCGTCTGCGATGCGATCGACTGCGGCAATCGCGGGCGCATCGAGGAGGGGAGACAAGGGGGCGTCGAAAACCTTGTTCCACGACCACATGGCAAGCGCAGTGAGCACCTTACCGGCCTTGCTCTGAAGATCGTCATCCAAAAGTTTCGGGAGATCGGTCGCCGGTGCGGCTACCGCAACGCCGGCAAGCTCGAGATCCGGCGCGTAGTCGGCAGCGAGTTGACCGGCAAAAAGCGCGGCATGGCCGCCTTGAGAATGCCCCCAGAGGGCAAACCGCATCGAGGCGCCGGCATTCTTGAGTTTTGTTGCAGCACGAACGGAATCAAGTACGGCCCGCCCCTCGCTGTCGCCAACGAGATAGGGGTGAGGAGAGGGCGTCCCAAGCCCCGGATAATCGGTCGCGGCCACCACATAGCCGCGCTTCAAGAGCTCAGCAGCGCCGGGAACATGTTCGAAAAAGTCCGCGCGCAGAGAAGGGGCGCAGCGGCTCGTCACGCCTGTGGTGCCGTGGGCCCAGCCAACGATAGGCCTTCCATCCGCGGGCGCTCCGCCTTTCGGAGCGGCAATGACACCCGAGACCGCTATGGGCTCGCCTGCAAGTCCCGTCGAAACATACAGCACACGCCAGGCCTGCGCACCGACGACCACCGGCCCCGGGAACGGCTCCACACGCAGAACGTCTCCCGGCGAGGCTTTGATCTCCTCATCAATCCTGTAGAAGGGACCGGGGCCTGACGGCTCGGCGAGCCATCCGGTGGTCAAGATGGCTGCCGCCGCAACCGCGGTCGCACGGAAAACGAAATTCGGGATTTGGTGGGCCATGCGCACTCCCGCGAGACTGACAATCCAGCAGGACATTTGACATCATCCCGGCAGAAAGCCAAACCAGCCGTTTCCCCGGCCTGTCGAGATGGTTATTCCTGCTTGAAATCGTCAACCCGAACCGACTGGAGAAGCGATGCCCACTGAAGCACTCTTTCGCGAACAACCCTACCTGACTGCGGCCGAGGCGAAGGTCCTCGGAATCACGGATCGCGGTGGCATCATTCTCGACCGCACGATTTTTTACGCCACGTCTGGCGGCCAACCCGGCGATAGCGGTCATTTCCTTCGTCCGGACGGGTCGAAGACAACCATCGCCACCACCGTCACCGGTGAAACGAAGGAAGACATAATCCATGTGCCTGCCGAAGGTGAAACGTTGCCGGAAGCGGGTGAAACGGTACAGCTCGCGATCGATTGGGAGCGCCGCTACAAACTGATGCGCATGCACACCGCTTGCCACCTGCTGAGCGTGATATGCCCTTTTCCCATAACGGGCGCTGCCGTGGACGAAGTGGATTCCCGCGTCGATTTCGACGTCCCTGAGGCGGGCTGGACCAAGGAGGAGGTCACCGAGCGATTGATGGAACTGGTGAGGGCCGATCATCCGGTGTTTACCCGCTGGATCAGCCAGGAGGAGCTCGCCGCCAATCCGGGGCTTGTGAAGTCCAAGAATGTGCGGCCGCCTGTTGGCGCCGGCCGTATCCGGCTGGTTTGCATCGGCGAGAATTCTTCTGTCGATAGCCAGCCCTGCGGCGGCACTCATGTGGAGCGGACGGGGGAAGTTGGGGAAATCCACATCGGGAAGATCGAAAAGAAGGGGCGGGAGAACCGCCGTTTCCGTATCCGCTTCGGGCCGCTACCCGTCACCTGATTGCGAGCGCGCCAAAACCGGTCCTCGTGTCGAAGTTAGATAAAATCTTTTCTTTCTGCGCGATTGGGTGGATGATCACCCAAACATCCCAGGTAGATGGCATGAGCGAGAAGAGTCCATTTGTTGTGTCCGCCGATTGGCTCGAAGAGCGCCTTGGCAGTCCAGGACTGTCGATCGTCGACGGGTCCTGGTACTTTCCAGGCCGCGACGCGCGGGCCGAGTATGACGCTGCGCATATTCCCGGCGCGGTGTTCTTCGATCAGGATCTGGTGGTGGATCCCGAGTCCGATTTGCCACATGCATTGCCGGACCCGTTGACCTTCGAGCGCCATGCAAGTTCGATGGGAATTTCGAAGGACGACACCATCGTCGTCTATGACGGTCCGGGCTTTATGTCCGCTCCGCGCGTCTGGTGGCTGTTTCGCATCATGGGTGCGAGGAAAGTATTCGTGCTCGATGGCGGCTTCGATAAGTGGCGATCCGAGGGCCGGCCGGTCACGCGCGAGCAGACCAAGATCGCTCCGTCCGCCTTCGTTTCGGAATTCGATTCAAACCGCGTCGTTCTCCTCGAGGAGATGCGCGGCATCGTGGAGCGGCGAGAAGCTCAGATTGCCGATGCCCGCGCGTCCGGCCGCTTCAACGGAACCGAGCCCGAGCCGAGGCCCGGCCTTCGCGGCGGCCATATGCCCGGAGCGGTGAATGTTCCTTCCTCCTCCCTTGCCGAGAATGGGTCGTTTCTGCCGCTCGACCGCCTGCGCGAACGCCTGGAGGCGGCGGGAATCGATCTTTCCAAGCCTGTTGTGACGTCCTGCGGCTCGGGTGTGACGGCGGCCGTCATTACCTTGGCGCTCGAATCACTCGGCCATAGGGACAATCGTCTTTATGACGGTTCATGGAGCGAGTGGGGAAAGCAGCAGGATACGCCGGTGGTGACGGGGGAGAAATGAGCGGGAAGCCGAACTCCCGTACCCGCACGCTGACGGCGGTTGTGACGCATCTGCGGATGGACGCTCAGCCGCAGCGATATCCGCCGTCACCGATGGGGATGCATTTGGCGCTCCTCAAATGCCGTTCCATGCCCATCCATTTCTATCGCTATCTTTACGACCGTGTCGGCAGGGATTGGCGCTGGACCGCAGCGCTGACGCTTTCCGACACGGATCTCAAGGAAAGGCTGGATAGTCCCAGAACCGATATCCGCGTTCTCTACATGGACGGGGCACCGGCCGGCTTCTTCGAGTTGCGGCGGATTTCCGAACAGGAATGTCGTCTCGTCCATTTCGGGCTGATGCCCCACGCCATCGGGTGCGGGCTTGGGAGGTGGTTCCTGGGAGCGGCAATCCAGGCAGGTTGGGAACACCAGCCGCGGGTGGTATCGGTGGAGACGTGCACTCTGGACCACCCGGCCGCCTTGCCGCTTTACCAGAAGCTCGGCTTTTCCCCGATCTGGCGGAAGGAAGAGACGGTACGTGAGCTCTCCCCTGAAGCGCGCGCAGACGTGCTTCTTCATTAAGGCCCTCCAGGCGTTCTGCCGGTCCCGTTCATTTCCGATTCAGCTGTGCTCAGCATGATGCCGCCCGTATCAATGTTCGGAGCATATTATGTTGAATCGCCGCTCTTTCATTTTCACGAGCTTCGCCGCTGCCACGGTGACCGCTCTTTCTCCGTCGGCTTTTGCGCAGGCAGAGATGCCTTCGGAGACGCAGATCCTGCGCCGCTTGGATGCCGCACCTCGTGAGCGCGTCAGGCCTGAAGAAAGGGTGACCGTCGAACAGTTGAAGAGACGCCCGGATCTGCGCCGGCGCACGCCTTCAATAGACATTCAGGCGATCAATTTCGAATTCAACTCCGCTGATATCCCGCCTTCGCAATATCAGAAGGTGGAACGTATAGCCTCTGCTTTGCGCCAGATACTGCGCCGTCGGCCAGGGACGCGTATCCTCCTGGAGGGCCATACCGATGCTGTCGGCTCACAGGACTATAATCTGCGCCTTTCCGAAGCGCGCGCGCAATCGCTGAAGAATCTCCTTGTCCGCCGCTTCCGTATCCCTTCCCGTATGCTCGAGACGGTCGGCTATGGAGAGGAGTTCTTGCTCGTGCAGACTCCTTACGAAAATTGGGAGAACCGCCGCGTCACGTTGCGCAGGATCGATGATTTCGTGCGCTAGCGGATCATTGGCTTCGGAGGTCGGAAGGCTGACGCCTTCCGGTCTTCCTATGCAGCAATGGCCGCTTTCGGTTCGATCATTTCGTAGCCTAGGGAATCCGCAACCGCACGGTTGGTGATGCGGCCCTTATGCACATTGAGACCGTTGCGCAGGTTCGGATCGTCCGCCAGTGCCTGAAGACCTCTGTCCGCAAGTTGCAAGCCAAAGGGCAGGGTGGCGTTGTTGAGGGCGTGCGCAGACGTGACTGGCACCGCCCCCGGCATGTTCGCAACGCAATAATGGATGATCCCGTCCACTTCGTAGGTCGGGTCCGAGTGTGTGGTTGGACGCGAAGTCTCAAAACAGCCGCCTTGATCGATTGCGACGTCCACGAGTACGGCACCTTTCTTCATGCCGGATAGCATTTCGCGGGTGACCAGCTTGGGAGCGGCCGCACCGGGAATCAGCACGGCGCCGATTACCAAGTCCGCTGAAAAACATTCCTCTTCGACGGCTTCAACGGTCGAATATCTCGTGTGGATACGCCCGCCGAACAAATCATCCAACTGGCGCAATCTGGAAATCGAACGATCGATGACCGTCACGTCAGCTCCCAGACCTACGGCCATCTTGGCCGCGTTAAGCCCGACGACTCCGCCACCGATGATGGATACTTTTCCCGGGAGGACACCGGGCACGCCTCCCAGCAACACGCCCCGCCCGCCATTTGCCTTTTGCAGCGCAGCGGCGCCGGCCTGAATGGCAAGCCGTCCCGCGACCTCTGACATGGGCGCAAGCAATGGCAGTCCTCCGCGATCGTCGGTTACGGTTTCATACGCAACGGCCGTCACGCCGCTTTCGATCAGCCCCTTGGTCTGGTCGGGATCCGGTGCAAGGTGGAGATAGGTGTAGAGGATTTGACCTTCGCGAAGCTGCACCCATTCGGAGGGATGCGGCTCCTTCACCTTCACGATCATGTCCGAGCGGGCAAAAACCTCCTCAGCCGTCTTCGCGATTTTAGCGCCGGCGATCCTATAGGCACTGTCATCGGCTCCAATCCCGGTGCCGGCACCGGTCTCGACGAGAACATCGTGACCATGAGCAACATATTCGCGCACCGCGCCCGGTGTCAGTCCGACGCGGTATTCATGGTTCTTGATTTCCTTGGGACATCCGATACGCATTGCTGCCTCCAGCCGGCCGTAATTCGACGGTTTTAGGAAATCACAAAGGGCCCGAAAGGTCCTTGCGAATATATTGACCCATCCCCGTCGGTACCGCGAATTCTTGCGTTCCGATAACATTTCACGGGAGGAATTGCGAAAAATGGCTTTAGATCGGATCGATATTGCAATTTTACGTGCGCTCCAGGAAGACGGCCGCATGCCCAATGCGGCTCTCGCGGAAAGAGTAGGTCTCTCGCAATCGGCTTGTTCCAGGCGACTCGACAATCTCGAGCGGGCCGGCTTCATCAAGGGGTATCACGCCAAGATTTCCAACGCAGCGCTCGGCCACGGTATGACGGTGATCGTGCATGTTTCACTTTCAGGTCAGTTCGAGAAAACGTTGAGCGACTTCGAGGCGGCGATCAAGCGTTGCCCCAATGTCCTTTCTTGTCACCTGATGTCGGGGGAGTATGACTACATCCTGCGCATCGCGGCCCGCGATCTGGAGGACTATGAACGCATCCACAAGGAGTGGCTGAGCGGGATGCCTCATGTCATCAAGATCGTCTCTGCCTTCGCTTTACGGGAGGTGGTCGACCGCACGGACATTGGCATCCGACCTGAGATGGGCTAGCAGCGGCCGAACACGGCCGGCATGTAAATCAGGCAAAGGCTGCGATCCGTCCCGCTTGACTTCTTCCGCATGAGCGCGCCTTTGCCCGCGACACCCAGCCTAGGAGGCGACCACATGATTCGTCACATCGTTTTCTTCAGTGCCCGGAATCAGGAGGATGTCGATCTGATCGCCGAACATCTGCGTGGGCTGGGCCAGATTCCGCACAGCGATTTCTTCGAAATAGGAGTTAATCGCAAGGTGGACCAACTCGGGACCGAGGTAGACGTCGTGGTCTATGGGGAGTTCCGCGACGAGGCTGCCTTGGCCGCTTACAAGGCGCACCCAATCTATTCCGAGACAACGGCCAAGGTACGCCCGTTGCGCGAGCTGCGCATTGCCGCGGATTTCATTTCGCGCATATAGGCCTATTTCTCGCACAGCCGGCGCGGGCCGCTATAGGGCTGGTACGTGCAATCCGACGGGTGGAACGAACGATAAGCCCGTGCACAGGCGTTGACATTGCATGTCGCGGGGCTTCCCGTACCAGCCGGCAAGATGGTGGGGCGTCTGTCCGATCCCGGAGATAACACCAGCTCCCCGTAGCGTCTTTTTGCAGTCTCAGCCTCCGCCGCGGTCAGCTTTCCGTCCGCAACCATGAGATCGAGCACCAGATTGGCGCGCGTGACGGCTCCTTCCGGATTTTCCAATGGATTGAGCATTGAGGGGGCGCGGATCAGGCCGGCCAACAGCGCCGATTCGGCAATATCGAGATCTTCTACCTTCTTGTCGAAATACACACGCGCCGCGGCTGGCATGCCCGTCGCACCTGCGCCAAGGTAGATGCTGTTGAGGTAGCGGGTAAGGATTTCGTCCTTATCGAGTCTTTGCTCCAGCCACACGGCAATCACTGCCTCCTGGATTTTCCGCTTGAACGTGCGGTCATGGCGCAGATAGGCGATCTTGACGAGTTGCTGGGTAATCGTGCTCCCGCCCTGCACGATCGCGCCGGCCTGGAAATTGCTCACCACCGCTCTGGCGATGCCGCGTAAATCGAGGCCGAAGTGGTCGTAAAAACGACGATCTTCAACCGCGAGCACGGCGTCGACGAGATGCGGCGGGAAGTCCGCTCTTGATGCATAGCCGTTTTGCTCGACGGGAGATCCAGAGTTGGCTTCTTCAGCTTGCATAGCCCCGATTGAACCGCTGGCGACATCGCGCCAGGGCACGTCCTGCAGCGCCCAGAAAAGCAAAGCAGCGAGGGTCACGAACCCCAGGAGCAACAGCACCGCGAGCGCTCGAAGGAGCGACCTTGACGAGCGCTTATCGTTCGTGTCGGCTGCAGCCGCGGGCCACAATCTGCCAGCGGTGCGCTTTAGACCAGTGGAAATATCGTTTCGCAGGGTCAAGATCGATAATTGCGAGGCGGGTAGCTTTTCCGCAAGCCTCGCTTCCCTTCGTCCCGAGGACTTTGCCGAGTTGTCCAGCGGTCGTCATATCTGGGCTTGCACGAGAGTTCCGTCATGCCGCTACACGACACCTCCATCGTTGCTTCATAAAATAGAGTAGTTCGGTCTGGTGTAAAAGCTTTCCACAATGCAAGACGAGACGATCGTTCACACGTTCGTGCTTGACCTCTCCAGCCTCCTTATTGCAATCGAAGGCAAGGCCTTTCGTTCAGCTATGTCTCTCACCACCTTCTTCTCACGTTCTGCAATCGACGTTGCAAAAGACCTGATCGGAGCGGAATTCTTTGTCGGCCCGACGGGTGGCATCATTGTGGAGACGGAAGCTTATGAGCTGGAGGATCCGGCCTCGCACAGCTTTCGCGGTCCCACGGCTCGCAACAAGGCGATGTTCGGTCCCCCGGCTCATACCTATATTTACCGCTCCTACGGGATACACTGGTGCCTGAACTTCGTCTGCCTGCCGGGTAGCGCGGTCCTTATACGTGCCCTTCAGCCTACAATGGGCATTGGTCTTATGCAGCAACGCCGGCGGACAGATTCGCTGAAACAGCTTTGTTCCGGCCCGGGGCGGGTAGGGGAAGCGCTCGGTATCGATCGATCCCTGGACGGGCTGAATCTCGCCGAGCCGCCGTTCAGGCTTTGCCTTGCAAATGCAAGAGCCCCGTTCATGACGGGCACGCGCATCGGAATTTCGCGGGCGGCCGAGATGGAATGGAGATTCGGTCTGGAGGGATCGAACTTCGTTAGCCGCAAGTTTTGACGAAATCTGCTTGGCGCAGGCCTAATTCGCATAGTCCGGATCGCGCAGCAGCGCGCGGCGGATCTCCCCCGCTAGGAGGGAGATCTTCGACTTAATTTCGATCGTTCAGACGCCGATCGCCTGCTTCACTCGCTCGCGCGTAAAAGGCAGGTCGTAAAGCCGCACGCCGGTCAGCTGGCGAAAAGCGTTGCCAATCGCGGCGGGCGTCGGACCCTGGGCCGCCTCTCCGGTTCCGAGGAAGGGCTGTCCCGGTGAATCGATCACGTGGACCTCCACGCTATCCGGTGCGCTTGGGAAACGTAAAATCGGATAGCTCGACCAATCCGTGCTGGTGACGCGAGTGTTGTCAAAGGTCACCTGTTCGAAGAGCGTCCAACTCGTGGCCTGGATGATGCCACCCTGCGTCTGGTTCCGGATGCCGTCGGGGTTTACCGCTTCGCCGCTGTCGATCGCAGCCACGGCGCGGGAAACGCGGGTGCGGCCAGTTTCGCGCTCAAGTTCGAGTTCGAGCGCGACGGCCAGATAGGCTGCATGGTTCTTGTAGCGCGCGAAAGCAAAGCCGCGGCCTCTGTCACCTTTCGGCGCGCCGGAAGACCAGCCGAACTCCTCCGCCGCCCTTTCCACAACAGCCCGGGCACGAGGATCTTCCAGGTGGCGCAGCCGGAATTCCACCGGGTCCGTGCCAGCGAGGAGTGCGAGTTCGTCCATCGTGCTCTCGATGGAGAAGACGTTCGCATAGGCGCCCAGCGCGCGCAGCGCCGAGACCCTGAGCGGCGTTTCCGGCACATAGTGCCAGAGAACCCGGCGGTTCGGGAAGACATAGAGCGGGTTGGCGTTCCGATCGCCATTGCCGGACTGGCTGATATTGAATCGCGGGGCCGGAACGGCGAAAGCCTGTGCCCTATGCCGCGCCGCGAGCAGGTTGCCTGCGCCGCCGGGGCGAGAGGAATGAAGATTGCTCCAAAGCTCGTAGTTCCACCCGGTGATCCGCCCGTCGTCGCCCACGCCGGCGCGGATCTTCGTCAGCATCGCCGGCCCGAAAGGCTCCCAGGCATGCTCATCCTCGCGCATCCACTGCACCCGAATGGGCCGTCCCGGTACGGCGGAGGCGATCAAGGCTGCATCCGCGGCTGCATCGTCGGCGCCGTTGTGACCGTAGCAACCGGAGCCTTCCATATGGATCACACGGACCTGGGCGATGTCCATGCCCAGCATTTCGGCAATGGCTTCCTGGTCGGGATAGACGCCCTGGGTGTGCGACCAGACGGTGAGCTGGCCATTGTCCATATGGGCGACGGCGCAGGAAGGACCGATGGAGCCATGGATCTGGTAGGGGCGCCGGAAAGTTGCCTCGAAAATCTTGCCGGTAACCTCGGGCGAACCCTCCTCGGCCACGGTACCAATGTCACCTTTGGTGGCCTCCAGGAATGCCTGCAGATTGTTCTGGTCGGGCAGCACCGGTTGTTCCGTCCAGCGCTCCGCCTGCTGTAGAGCGCGCATGGCGCTGATCGCTTGGAACTCACCTTCAGCGACTACCGCGAGAAAACTGCCGTCACGGATCACCGAGACCACGCCCGGCATCTGTTCGACCGCTGCGGTATCCACCTCCTGCAGCTGCGCGGAAGGGCTCGGCGGGCGCACGACGCGGGCGTGCAGCATGCCCTCCAGCCGCAGATCCTGGACATAGGCCACACCGCCGGTGACCTTGCCGGGGATATCGACGCGGGGCAGCGACTGGCCCATTACGCGAAGCTTGTCCGGGCCTTTGAGCAGCGATTCCGGCTGCGCCTCGACTGCGAGCAGTTGATCTGTGACGAGTTCGCCATAGCCAATCGTCCGGCTGTCCTGGGCTACGATGCTCTTGGCCTCGGCTCGAAGCGTTTCGCGAGGCACGTTCCAGCGGCGCGCGGCCTCGGTGATCAGGATCTCCCGGACCTGCGCCGCAGCGTTCCGGATCGCCGTGCCGGAATTCTGCATGGATTGGCTGCCGGCGGTGAAACCCTCATCGGGGGTGCGTCCCGTATCCGCGGTGATGAGGTTGATCTCGCCGGGTTCCACCTCCAGCTCTTCGGCAGCTACTTGCCGCAATGCCGTCTTGATGCCCTGACCAAGCTCCACCTTGCCGGTGAACACCGTGATCTCGCCCTCGGCATCGATGCGAATCCAGGAATCAAGGCGACGTGTGTCGTTCAGACTGCCGGGCAATTGGGGAGGCTCGGGCGCTGCGGCGGGCGGCGCGGGCTGCGGCTGTGCCGACACATGCGGGGCGATGGCGAAGCTGACGATCAGCGCACCGGTACCAACAAGGACACTCCGGCGGGTGATGCCATTGCGACCCTGTGTGTTGAACTCGTCCTTGGGAATAATGGTCATTATCCAGCCCTCCTCTCGGTCGGGGCAGATGCCTGCTGCATCAGTTCGCCCGCACGGCGGATCGCAGCGAGGATGCGCATATGCGTGCCGCAGCGGCAGAGATTCGTCATGAGCGCGTCGCGGATCTCCCGATCGCTGGGTTCCGCGTTCTTCCTGAGCAGCGCATGGGCGCTCATCATCATGCCCGGAATGCAGTAGCCGCATTGGGCTGCCTGCATCTCCATGAAGGCGGCCTGCAGCGGCCCGGGCTCCTCGATCGTGCCGAGCCCTTCCACGGTCGTGATTTCGCGGCCTTCCATCAAGGACACAGGGGTGACGCAGGACAGCACCGCCTCGCCATCGACCACCACCGTGCAGGCGCCGCACTGCCCGAGGCCACAGCCGAACTTGGCTGCGTTCAGCTCCAGATCGTTTCGCAGCACATAGAGAAGCGGCGTCGCAGGATCGACATCGATCTCATGCGTTTCGCCGTTAACATTCAGGGATATCGCCATTGCTAATCCTCCGCATCCTCCGCGCCACCACTGGCGCCGACATTTTCCGGCCCTCTTTCGATGCCGTCAGCAGGGCGAACCGCCACCTTGTACTGACCTGAGCGGGTGCGGGCGACAAGGTCCGCGACGTCCTCCCAGGCAGGCGCCTCCGAATACCGCTCGCGCATGTAAGCGAGCAGGTCGGCCATCTGGTGGTCATCGAGCACATTCGCAAAGGCCGGCATTACCGCACTTGCCTCCCCATCCGATGGTGGGAGCCCGAAGAGCACCACATTCACTATGTTCTGCGGGTTGGGTGCATTTACGGCAGTGCTGAGCGAAAAGCGCAGTCCGCCAAAGGGCAGGGGTTTGCTTCCATTATGGCATCCGGCGCAGGCGCTGGCGTAGATCGCCGCGCCCGGATGCTGCGCATCGCCCGCCTGCGTGTCGGTTGCCGGGGCAGCTTGAACCGCCGTCTGCCCCTGGAAGATTTCCGCCTTCAGCTGCTCGGCGCGCTCGCGGCGGGTCTGGTCGGGTTCGCCCATGACCGAGGCGACATAGGTCGCTATCGCGGCAATGTCGCGGTCCGGCAGAAGACCTAGATTGCCCGTGACTTCAGCCATCGGCCCACGGGAGACGCCATGCCACTCATGCCAGCCGTGGCGCAGGTAGAAGGCGAGACTGTCCGCGTCCCAAGGAATGGGAGCGGGGGAGGTGGCATTGATGGCATAGGCCTGCCAGCCCTCTGCCTCGCCGCCGCCAAAATGACGGTCGGAATCAACGGCGCCAAAGCGGTTTCGCGGCGTATGGCAGGCGCCGCAATGGCCGAGGCCTTCGGCGAGATAGGCGCCGCGGTTCCACTCCTCGCTCTGGGCTGTGTCGGGCTGGAACGGGCCCTTGTCCAAAAAGAGAAGATTCCATCCGGCCAGGATCATCCGCATGTTGAAAGGGAAGGGCAGGTCATTCTGCGGCGGGGGAGAGCGCACCGGCTCGCGCGTCATGAGGAAGGCGTAAAGTGCCCGGTTGTCCTCATCCGTAATAAGCGTGAAATGATCATAGGGGAAGGCAGGATAAAGGTAACGACCTTGGCGATCCACCCCCTCTCGCATGGCACGCTGGAAGGCTTCCTCGCTCCAGTGTCCGATGCCGCTCTCGGGATCCGGCGTGATATTGGTGGAATAGATCGTTCCGAAAGGTGTCGGGATGGCAAGGCCTCCCGCAAAGGCGGGCTGGCCCGGCACCGTGTGGCAGGCGATGCAGTTGCCGACAGCGGCAAGCTGTGCTCCTTGCGCGACGAGATCCTCGTTAAAAGAAGATGGATCGACAGCAGCCACAGGCTCGATCTCGCCGCGCCAGGCAATCGCAAACAACCCCGCCGCAACAATAAGGATCAATATCAATACGACTGCAAGAAAACGTATGAAACGCACCGGATCCACCTCCTCGCCCTTCGGGATGAGTGCCGAGCCTGCGCTGGCCCGGATCGCCGTGCCGCCCCCCAATACGCATAAGATATGCCCGGACAGGATAGCTTAATCCTACCCCATTGAAAACGCGAATGTCGGAAAGTGCAGCGGCTCCGAGTGGCCGCGGCCGGATGCAGCGCTCGCTGCGTCTTAAGCCACGGATTCCGCAACGGCAGTTCGGAATTCGGTCCTTGGTGCCTAACCGGTCAGGACGGGAACTCGGCCGCCGTTATCTGGAGAGGGCGTGGGCAGCGAGCGCTTCAGAGAGCTTGCTTGCGAGCTGCTCCTGGTTGAAGGGCTTCGATAGACGCGGGAACTGGACCCTGATGCTCTGCGAAAGCTCGGCAAACCCTGTCGCGATAATGACCGGAAGGTCCGGCCACTCCGCCCTTATCGCATTGGCCAGTTCGTCACCTCGCATGCCCGGCATCGCCTGGTCGGTGATGACGATGTCGACATCCTTCTTTCGCCGCAATGCATTCAAGGCTTCTTCACCGGAAGAAGCCTCTATGACGATGTGCCCGAGATCCTCCAGCATGGCCGCCGTGTTCAGGAGAACCAGCGGGTCGTCATCGACGACCATGGCCACCAGTCGACTTTGCTGATCCGGTACCGCGTTTTCGGCAGCAGGCTCACAGATTTCGGCCAGTTCCTCGGCGGTAGCAATCGGCAGCCATATCTCCGCCGTGGTGCCTTCCCCTTTCTTGCTGTCGAGACGCAGCCACCCGCCCGATTGCTCCGCCAGCCCCTGTACCATCGAAAGGCCAAGGCCTGTTCCCTTGCCGACCCCCTTGGTGGTGAAGAATGGATCCGTCGCACGCGCGAGAACCTCCTGGTCCATGCCCTCTCCGCGGTCCTCGACCGAGAGGCAGATATAATGGCCCGGAGAGAGCCGGGGCACATATCCCGTCTCCACGAACTCCTCACGTGCGGAGATGATCAGCGGTCCTCCCGAAGGCATGGCGTCCCGGGCATTGAGCGCCAGATTGAGAAGTGCGGACTCGAGCTGGTTGGCGTCGGTGTGGACTTTCGGAAGGGCAGCGGGAAAAAGGAATTCAAGCCGTATCTGGGGGCCGAGCGTACGCTGGAGGAGTTCACTGATGCCGTTGACCAGCATCGGAATATCGACCGCACTCCGCCTCAGTTCCTGGCGTCGCGCAAAGGCAAGCATGCGCTGCGTGAGCGCGGCGCCGCGTTGCGCCGCCTGCATGGCGTTATCGACAAGGGTCCGGACCCGTGCATCTTCCGCCGGCAGCCTGCGAACCAAGAGATCGAGGCTGCTCAAAATCACCATGAGCAAATTGTTGAAATCGTGCGCAATGCCACCGGTGAGCTGTCCGATCGCCTCCAGCTTCTGGGCTTGGAACAGCGCTTCCCGTGCTTCCTCAAGTGCGCGCTGTGCTTCCTTCTTTTCCGTGATGTCCCGCGTGACCTTGGCGAAGCCGATGAGCTCCCCCCGTTCGTCGCGGATGGCATCGATCACCACGCTGGCCCAGAAGCGTGTACCGTCCTTGCGGACGCGCCAACCTTCCTTCTCGAAACGGCCTTCCTTTGCGGCAGTTCTAAGGCCACGCTGCGGCTCGCCCCTTTCCCGCTCCTCGTCCATGTAGAATCGCGAGAAATGCTGCCCGACGATCTCGTTGGCGTCATAGCCTTTGATTCTCTCAGCGCCGGCATTCCAGCTCACGATCCGGCCGCTGGGGTCGAGCATGTAGATGGCGTAGTCGGTAACGCTTTGAACCAGCAGGCGGAACTGCGCCTCGCTCTGCTTGAGCGCGGCTTCGGCGGCTTTGCGTTCCGTAAGGTCGCGGGTGATCTTTGCAAAGCCGATCAGCTTGCCGGAAGGGTCCCGAATGGGATCGATGATCGCATGCGTCCAGAAGCGGGAACCATCCTTGCGCAGGCGCCATCCTTCCGATCCGTAACGCCCCTCCGAGGCAGCCGTGGCAAGGGCCCGTTCCGGAAGTCCAGCCGCGCGGTCTTCCTCCGTATAAAATTGCGAGAAATGGTGGCCGATGATTTCTGCGGCCTTATATCCCTTGAAGCGTTGGGCGCCCGGGTTCCAGCTCACCACATAGCTGTCTGGGTCAAGCATATAGATCGCGTAATCGACGATCGCCTCTACCAGAAGGCGATATCGATGTTCAAACGACCCTGACAAGACGTCCCGGTTGCCGCGTAGCATTTGGTTCCCGCCCATTATTTTGCTGTCCCGCAATTCCAGGCCGAAAACGCCGCTATAGGCGCAAAGGTTGCGGATTGCACACCGAAATGGAGAAAATGTGATGTCAAGGTGTGCATTTTCCTTATCCGGGCCTGATCTTCGTCAACGGTGTGCCGAACTGGAGGACGATTTTTCGCGCCTTCGGCGATGCCACCACACCTCCAGACGGCGACGGAACCTTCGTATCGCGGGAACGTCATAGGACAGGACAAACAGTCCAAGCGGCACCATCCAGAAACCCAGTATCGGGAGGAAGCCGAAAAAGCCAAGCACAATCAGTATCGAGCCGATTGCGATTCGCGCTCCGCGCGACCGGGGCATCCGAATCCGGCGCCCGGCAAAGGAGATGTGATGATGTTTTCTACCGGGATCACCGCTCTCAGGAGTTTCGCTTTGCCGCATGCGTTCCTTGGCTTTCTATTGGTTTGGCGCTCTTGCGATGCCCTCGTTGCGTCACCCATATGTAGTGAGGCAGCACCGAATGCGAAGCGTCAATTCGGACTTTGTGAAAAAATTGCAGAAACCTGCTTTGCAAAGCTCGAATGTCTTTGCTATAGGCTCCGCCACACGCTCAGAGCGAGGCATTCCCCGGTAGCTCAGCGGTAGAGCAACCGGCTGTTAACCGGTTGGTCGCTGGTTCGAATCCGGCCCGGGGAGCCAGTTTTTAAGCCCAAGGATTTGATTTCCTTGGGCTTTTGCATTTCTAAATGTCCGCTTCCCCGCTTTGCCTCCCCGCTTTTGAGGGCGCCCATACAAAAACCACCCCTCCCGCATCTCCGCAGGAGGGGTACAAGTCGGTCGTTGCACTATTTGGAGCGAACTTCTTCCAAAAGCCGCTTAAATGCCTCCTCCGCAGCTTCTAAACTAACCGCGGCCGCACCTACTTTCGCACTGTCATCGCCGCTGGAAACCAGCGCCGCCTCGGCAGACTCCAGGAATGTCTTTACCTGCCTTACCTGCAGAAGCAGTTTTTCGATATTCGTCATTAACTCTCTCCTCTTCTATTTTATCCGGCACCACCATATCCCAATGCTCACCCCGCCGGATGGGGCAATACGTCAACCAGTCGATATTGCCGCGGTTGGTATTACACTCATGGCAAGCCAAGGCCATATTGTCTCTGCCGCTCCCGCCGCCGTCTGCTCGGCGGTTGAGGTGCTCCAGTGTTTCGCTGTCATGGCGCATCCGGTTTGAGAAGCTGATGCGCATTTTGATTCCACAATAGCAGCAGCGGCCACCCTGCTTTTTCCGCAGGATGGCCCCCAGTTCGGGGCGGTGTCCGCCCTTTCCCATTTCACGCCGCCTCGCCGCCGTAATACTGCTCCCGCAATTTGCGCGCCAATATGGCGCTGTCCGCAACCAGATCCACCAGCGCATCGATATCCGCCGCCGCCAGCCGCAAGGCGTCCTCAACCGGCATGTCCTTGAAGCTGCGAAGCCCCTCAAGCACGCGGTCAATCATCACGTCAGCAGTGTGGGTGCGACGCGCCAGATCGTTCACGCCCTCTTCCAATGCCGTTTCCCGTTCGAAGTTAGTCATGCTCCCAACCCTCTCGTTGCGGTTTCGATGAGAATTTGATACCTCAGGTATAACGTTCAAGTCAATACCTGAGGTATTAAAATGCTGACAAGTGAGCAGGTGCGTGCAGCTAGGGCGCTGCTCCGTTGGGAACAGAAGCACTTGTCCGATGCCTCTGGGGTGTCTCTTCCATCGATCAAGCGTTTGGAGACCACCAAAGGACCGCTTGCCGCACAGGCAAGAACCATTGACGCCATCAGGCGGGCGCTCGAGGCGGCCGGCGTCGAGTTTATCGATACCGACCGCGGAGAAGGTGTGATTCGGCTTAGGCGCCAGTAACTCCTCCCATGGTTGCACTCCTCCCACAGCCGTGTTTATTTGCGACGGGCTTTTCATGGGGAGGGCGGATGTGGCAGCGGTCATTATAATTTTGGGGGCTCTGCAGATTTTGGGCGGGGTGCTTGCCTTCGCGTCCGCCGCATCAGCTATTCATCAGATACTCGGCGCTGTGATGTTTGGAATGGGCGTGGTCAGCCTTGGCGTGGGCGTCCTGGTCGACCGCATTGACAAGGTCGGCGCTAACACCGGCAAACAGCTAAAGATCTTCGAAGACAGGCTCGGCCCGAAACCAAGCTAAATCCCCACCATCAAAATTGATGCCGCCGATTGGCTGAGTACCGCACGGCCGGGATTTTGCTACTCTGTTCCTGACGAGCGGCACTATCCCAACCCCCCTCGGTTCGGCGCCGCTCGTTTTTTGTTGTGGTGTTTGCCCCGCTAGGTCGGGGCGCTCCCTATCAGCGGACGAAGGTCGACGGATCAGGCCTCCACATGTTCGGCCTCCTCGATTGGATCAGCGGGCCAGGTGATCGGTCCGTCAGGCGCACCAACCAGCGGAGCTGGGAAGGCGACTGCCTGCGACGGATTGGGCCCGTGTGGCAGGATCAGTGTTAGATGGATCTCACCACCAACACGCCCAACGGGACCAATGATCCACTCGCATGGTATCTCGCCTTCAGGGATGATGGCGCCATCAGGAAGGCTCGAGAAATCGAACGCGTTGCCGTTGATGGTGAGGATGTCGCCATGCTTGGTTACTACAAGCTTGTCATCGCGGCGCTGTGGGGAGAAGGAGATGCGCATTAGAACCACCTTCCGACAGCCATCAAACAAACGAACTTAGAATCGCCGGAAGCCAGCGACTTCGATGTGTAGGGGAGATAGTTGCACTGAGAGGCGCCCGGTGTGTAAACGTGTATGCCTGAAGGCATGGCATCTGTAGCCCCACGGCGCACCGTTCCGGTTGCTACTGACATCCCTGTGAAGGCCGCCGGATAATTCCACGTGATGAAGTTCGATGAAGGGCAGAAAACAGACCCACGCGCGGTAGTCCAAGCCTCAGATGTCTTGTCTTCATAGAGCCAGCAAATCTGCGTCCCATCGGCAAAACGCACGTAGTCGCCATTGGCATTGGTGCCACGTTCACCGGTGAGTGACCTCCAACTGCTCCAAACGTTATTGTTCAGGACCCTCGTCATCACGTTAGGCACGGCCACAGCCGTTGTGATCTGGAAAGCTAACTGGACGGCGTAATTCGCCCCTTGTCCTGCGTGGATGACCTGCCAAACGCCAACGCTTGAAGGCACACCTATCGTCGTTGCCGTCGCGCGAAATACCCCGTTGGTTCGCAGCGCGTCTAGGTTGTCGCCCGGAACATTGACGTTCGTGTTGCTAGCACCCCATCCAAACGCCGAAGATAGCGTAGCCACAGCACCTGCCGCACTCACGTCATCCAGCAGCGACCGCGCGAATGGCGTAAGGGCCGTGAGAGTCATTGCGCCGGGGCCAGAAAAATAGGGTATCTGGTTCGCGGCTCCGATAAGCGATGCGAGAGACTCTACGTTGCCGCTTTGCAATTCAGCGGTCAGTTGCGTCACAAACGCCGACAGGCGCGAGCCATCCGCCTGGTAACGCACCACAAGAGGGCGCGTTCCAGCAGCCCCAGCAGGGCACGCATCCGCTAGCGTGCCGGAGTTCTGGCCGGTCACCTCATCGATGATGAGAAACAGGCCATTCGCCCAAATCATGTCACCGCGAGTGATGCCAGCCGTTTGAAGAGCGGCGCCGCTGGTGGTGAACGCTTTGCTTCCGTTCGTAAGCGTTACTGTCCCGGCTCGGTAATCAGGCCGTCCCGCCATTAACTTCTCCATAAAAATATTCCGCGCAGCCTTCGCCGGGCGGTGCTGTGATTGATGATTGTGCCTAGCTAGCCGATGGCCCGAGGATCTTGCTGGATTTGACGCACACGCAGCGGCAGAGCCTGACGGCTAAACTGGTCGAGGCCTTGTCGAACGCCTACGGCGACCATTTCCGCGACCTCTTTGTTGCCGCGTGCACCGCTCACGTTGACATTGATATCGACCTGCATGGGCGTTGCGGCCGCTGGCGCTTGCGCCCTCATAGACGGCAAGCTCGGCACCCTCGGGACGATAGTGCCTGATGTGTTTGGAACGAATAGCTCCGGCCGCTTTTCTCCAACAATGTATGGCTGCCCTGCCATGACAGGGCCGCCCATGGCGCGGGGCTTGATGCTCTTGAAGAAGCCATCGAGAAAACCCCCGCCAGAGCCCCCTCCAAACAGCGCATCCAGGCCACTGTTCAAGAGTCGATTGGCGATGTTTGAAATGGCATCCGCCAATGCGTCCGCGGCTGACTTTCCTGCCGTAAGGTCACTGATAAACCCGCCCAGCACATCGCGGCCTATATCGCGCAACTCCATCGCTGCGTCGCTCGCCTTTCGAGTGGCTTCCTCTTCGGCATGTAGTGCGGCCACGAGGGCTATGATCTTGGCCCGCTGCTCTTCCGTGGCAGATGCGCCCGCCTCGCGCAGGGCGTTGGCCGTGGCACGCTCTAAGTCCGTCGCGCCGACGAGCTGAAGTTCGTACTCGAGATCAGCAATAAGTCGCCGTACAGCCTCGGCCTCCCGCTCCGCTGCGGCGGCGGAACTATCACGAGAACCCGACCCGCTACCGCCGCCAGTGGAGGGTGGGGTAACAGGCGTCCAAGTCCGGTCTGTTGGGCGTTGCGCGGGAGGCGTGCGAGAATTCAGGATCTCGAGGATACTTGCCTCCTCCTCTCGGAGAGCAGCGCGCTGCGCCTCGGCATCGCGGATGTACTGCTCAATCACTCTCTGCTCGGACTGGGCCATTGGCCCCCAAACATCACGCTGTTGCTGCCGCAGCTCTAAAACCTTGTTCTCCAGCGCAACCTGCTCAAGGCCAATTTCTCGAATGCGGTTCTGGAGCGAGGAATTCCTCTGATTTTCAAAAGAGCGAAATTGGTCGATAAAGTCGGCAAGGCTATCAGCCGCAGAGACGATCGCGCTTTTCAGGTTCATCCCGACGGTGTTTGCAATCTCGTTGAACCGCCTATCGATCTCTGCCGCCCGCCGGATCACCTCATCATCAAGAACGATGCCTAATTCGTGCGCACGGTCGATGGTCTTGCGGATGCCGGCCTGGCCCTGGTCTAGCAATTCCACGAGTCGCTCGCCGGCCGATCCGCCAAAAATTTCATCGCTGATACGTATCTGGGCCGCCCGATCCAGATCGCCGAGTCTGCCGATGATCTCCAGCAACAAGGCGGACGGATCTTGTAGTTTCGTTTTCAGTTCCTCGGCCGTATAACCAAGGCGCCCAAATGCCTCCGCGGCCGGGCCGGCTCCCGTCACTACGAACTCGTCTGCTCTCAAGGAGAGTTCTTTGAGCCCGCTCACCATCTGGTCGATGCCAATGCGGTTCTGTTCCGCTACAAATTTCCATTCCTGAAAAGCCCTAGCGGACAGACCCGCACGCTTAGCTTCATCGCCGATGGTGGCAATTGAGTTTGCCACCTGCCCAAGCTGTGAGACGATGCCCGTAACGCCGCCAGCAAGTAAGCCGCCAGCAAGACCACCAGCGAAGGTGCGGCACAAGCCCGTTACTTTGGAGGCGGCGCCTGCCATGTCGCTTTCAATGCGATTGGAAAAGGTCTTAGTTCGCCGCTCAATCTGGCTGTAATTGTCATTAGCCGCCTTCCGGGCGCGCGCCATGCCCTTCTCGAGTTTTTCGACACGGGCAATGACATCGACCGCAAGTTTCTTTGATTCTGGATTTGCCATTGCGGCTCCTATACGTAACTGAGAAAATCGTCGGGCGCGTCGTCATACGAAGAGCGGCCTGTGGCGCCTTGTACGGCGCGGCCCACGGCCATGATGCTGGCCACGGCGGGGTCGATGCGGTCGGCGCTGCGCTTCTTTGTAGGGCGGCGATTCTCGCTAGCATCGCTGTCCAGCACGACATTGCCCACGGCCCACCGCAATAGCGGATTGCAGCCGTGGCAGAGGCGCCGGTTCATCATTAAGTCTTCGAAGTCGTTCACCGGCTTGGCGAAAGTGGCGAGGTTTTGCGGGAACTCAACGACAGGCAGGCCATCGCGCTCGAGCGCTTCCATGGTGGCCCTAGCAGACCACTTGTCGAATGCGATCTCCTGAACGTCGAAACGTTCGCACAGGCCGCGGACGTAATCCTCAACAATGCCAAGATCTACGATGTCGCCGGGACAGGCCGTCAGATAGCCCTGGTCGCGCCATAACGGATAGGGAGCGCTGTCATTATCGGCACGCCGCCGGATGCCTTCCTCTGGCGCGAACGACTGCACATGCAGCGCATACCTTTGCTGGCCATCCGCAGACGGCTCTAGCTCGATACAGGCGGCAACCGCGGTGAGGTCGGTACGTTTCGACAGATCAACGGCTAGCCATGCCTTGCGGCCGCGTATCTCCTCTAAGTCATAGGCTTCGCCATTCTGATCCCAGATTCCCAGATCCCAGGCGGGTTCTGCCGCGCCGTCAAGCCAACGACCAAGATGCAGCCGCATCATTGCTTCGCGCTGCGCCGGCCTATGCTCCGCCTCACGTGCGAACTTGCGCAGGCCGTCTAGATCAGGATACGGCGGGTTGCAGCTAAGGCCCGGGTTTGTCTTGAACCACACCGACTCGTCGCGCCAATCGTCGTCTTCTTCCATTTGAAAGATGATCGGCAGAAACGACGAGTCATCCACCTGTCCGCGAGCTACGCGCAAGGCATATTCATAGACGTTGTAAGCCGCGCTGGTGGTGCCAACTCCTGCCGTTGTAGCAATGAACAACAGCGTGTTCGGTGACTTGTTCAGGCCGGTTGTAAGCGCGTCGTAAAGATCTGCCTTAGTGAACTCGTGCAACTCGTCAATAAAGCAAAACGGCGCCGGCGTAAGGCCGTGGGCATTCTTAGCCTCAGATGACAGCGCAGCAAACCGCGAGCCGGATTTCGGATGGCTGATCCGCTTCAGCGTGTCCTGAATCGTGGTCGCCTCGAGCACTCGCGGATGCGCGCGGCAAATGCCCGCGAGCTCGTCGTGTGTGAGCGCAGCCTGCTCGCGTGAGTTCGCTGCACTAAATACACGGCCATTCGGAATGCGCTCCGGGCCAAACGTGAACAGTGCGCAAAGTGCGCCAGCAAGTGTTGTCTTGCGATTGCCGCGTCCGACCATCAGAAACACGGTCTTGATCCGCCGCTGCCCGTTCCCGTCAACATCGCCGACGACGCGTTGCACGATGCGGCGCTGCCAGCGGTCAAGCTGAAACCTCTTTCCGGGGAGAGTGCTGCGGGGATGCTTTAACGCACCTATCCACTTAACCGCGGCGGCGCCTTTACCCATGGGGTCCGGGATCGGGCTATCGTCGAACAACCATTTTGTATGCTCAGATATCGCCGAGATCATCGGCGCTTTCGTTACCAATTGCGCCCCCTGAATTTTTCCCGCGGCTCGCCGGCGTAAGGCCCAATTCCGCAGCAAGGCGACGGGAAGCCTCTACCGCTTCCTTCACCAGCATCGTTGCGGGATGTCGTTTCAATTCACCGGATGGCGAAACGTAGGTCGGGCCTTCCTTGGCCACTATGGCTTCGGCCTGCCGCATATTCGCGACGGCAAGGCAGTACGCCTCGACGGTCCCAAGCTCATGGCCAGCAATTTTCCGGTCAGCCACCAACTGCGGCACCACTCGCCGCCATTCGGCCTTGCCATGGGGAGGCAGCCAGGCAGGCGCTTTCGGCACACTACTAAGCGCCCCGTCCAGCGCCTTGATCTCCGCCTTACGTCCCCGCGCCATTGCCGCACCTGATCTCCAACCCCCGGCGCCTGCCGATCGGTTTGATTTCCTTGATATTGAACTCAACGCCGTCGTGACGAACCTTGTCGGCTACGGTGACGTCATCGAACCATCGCGTGCGAAACACGATCGCTGTCTCACTGGAGGCGCCCCACGCTCTATAAAATTCTTCCGTCGACGCCTGTATGATCTGCGCACGTAGGGTAGCCAGGACGACCGTCGGGCCAGGAACCTGGCCTCCGTAATCGTCGTCAATCCATGTGTGGCGCATTATCTCTATGGTATTGTCGAGCTTGCCTGCGCGCATCACACAATCCCCACGGTATCTTCGGCCAGCACTCGGTACGTCACCACGCCGTGGCTATGCTCGCCCGACGGATCACGCAGGAACCGGCTATCCTCGAATGAGAAGTCGAGCGCAAAGCCCTCCTGGATTCCGGAAAGCTGATACAAGGCACGGCGGATCTCGCCGGCGATCGACTTGCACTGAGTGAAAGTGTTTTCCCTCGTCCACACATGAATCGTCAGGAACACCTCCGAGCCGATGACGCATTGCGCTTCGTCGGCCACCGTCTGCGCCTCGCCGATGATGACGCACGGGAACACCTCAGGCCGCTCGTTGCGATCCATGATGTTTGCGGCAGGAACCAATGCCGTAAGCTGCGGCCGTGCGCGCATCGTAACGACGGCAAGCCGCTGGGCTGCCAAACTAGCTTCGGACATTGTAAGCCTCCACGGCCGCGGTAAGGATTGCTGCGCGTGTGGCGCAATGCCTTGGCAGCGTGATGCCGACGCGCCTTTTGTAGCCGCCGCCGAATCCGACAAAAAAGCTGCCGTCAGTGTAGTTGCGTCGCAGCGTGGCTCGCCGAACAATGAAATCGCCGACATGAGCATCAAACTCTGCGACGATCTCGGACTGCTCCATAGGAACGTTTTTAAGCTCCATGGCCTTTATCGTGACGCTCATTTCTTCCCCCACGTATCCTTGACGGCCTTGCCAATGGCCCGATCGACGCGCCGCCGTACGCGCTTCTTCAGCGTGTTCACTGCGGGCCAGAAGAATGGGCTGGCTGGCATTTCTGCCGTGCCGTATTCTTGGCCAAGCGCGTAGTCGTAGGTCGCGCTAACGCCCTCCCTGACCGGCCTTGTGGTTGCCTCGCCGCCTGCCTCGACGCGCACGGCTAGCTCGCTCAGGGCTTGCTTCCGTATCGACTGCTTTAGGTCGCCGTCATCAACCGGGGCAAGGTACTTCATCCTGCCGACTAACTCGTCGGCGCCCTTATCGATCGACTTGCGAATGGCCTTGCGGCTTTCCTTCGGGATGGCGTCAAACGCTTTCAGTATGGCGTCGAGATCCTTATTCCGAGCCATCCGGATAGCCCCAGTAACGGCGATGGTTCCGGATCGTGTCGGCCACGGCGGCAGGCGTTTCCGTAATCGACAGGCCGACCACGGTTGCTTCGCGATTCTCGAATAGGTGCGCGCACTGCTGGCGTACCGCCTCAACCAAATCGGCCGGTGCCGTCTCGTCGAGTTCATAGCCAAGCTGCGCCTCGAGCCACGCCTGCGCGGCGTCGATCTTCGCGGTAATCAGGTCGTCGTCGGCATCGTCGACAATGCCGAGATGGGACTTCATGTCTTCAAGGGTCACGATAGCCATTGTTCAACTTTCCTGAACGATAGCGGCGTATCGTTCAAATTCTCAAATAGGGTTTATTGCGAATTGTGGGGCGCGGGTGGTACACGTGACGGTTGCAGAAGTTGCAGACCTGCCCCGGTCAGCGTCCCCACGCTTGGCTCTGATCTCTAGCCGTCCTTCGGCTATGACACGGACCACACATGCTCCGCAGGTTCGTAGGGTCTAGCCTCCTGTGTGGCGCTTCCCGTACCGAAACGATGTGGTCGACATGCGTCGCCTTCGCGCCGCACACGCAACATAGCGGGTGCCGCTGCAGGAAGGCGTGCCGTAACTGATACCACTCTTTGTCGTAACCACGCTGAGCGGGCGTGCCACGTGCCGCATCCGCTATCTTCTGCCGCTCCGTTGCTCGCCGCTTCTGGCATGGGCACTTGGCGCCTTTGGGTACTGAGAAGCCGCACGGGCATATTCGGTTAGGCATGCTGGCCTCCTTTTAATATAAGAGCCGCCGCAGCAAGGCCGAGGCCAAGGGGTCTCTGCGGCGGCAATGCTCATGGCAAATCGGCGCTAATAACCGAAAAAGCCGGCCCGCGCCCACCGACTTGCCTGACGACCGAGCAGCCGTTCACATTGGCGCGGCTCAGGAAATTATGCAGCCTTCAGAGCAACAATCGCCTCGGGGAGCACGACCGCAGAACCGACACGCTTCGAGAAGTGGAACTTCGTAATGCCCTGTCCGGCGGCGGTGTACGGGTCGCGAACCAGGCGCATGCCGCGACGGTCTGCGATGGTGAAACCAGAGGAGAAGTCGCCAAACAACGCGGAGGCGCCGACATTGCCGGTCGACGTGGAACCGTAAGTATCCAGGCCGGGAGCCTCGTATACGGGAGCGCCAAGAAGTCGGGCGGGCGTGCCAACCTGCAGACTGTCCGACCAGATACCATTACGATTGTCGCTGAGGTCAGCAGCCTTGCGGATTGCCGCAATAGTCGGGCGGGAAAGCAGCCACGATCCGCGAGCCGCATAAGCGGAAGGCAGCGAGTAGTAGACGTCCACGATATCTTCGAGGATGTCCGTGCCTTCAGTCTTGCCGCCGAGATCCGACAGCGCCTCAATGATACCAGCGGGCTCACCCGTACCAGAACCGGTGAGGAACGCCGTGGCCTCTGCCTTGGCGAACATCATGGCGGCACGATTGGCAATGAACGAAGCAAGATCGATGACGCTGTCGTCAAGAAGCTGGTTCGACACACCCACTATGACCGCATGCTCGTGGTTGCTGATCTGCACCTGGTCGAACGCGGGCTGATCTTCGGTGCGATTGCCCGTCTCTGAAACCCACGTGCCTTCAGCGTCAGAATCCAGCACGGGAATGTAGATCGTCTGCGAACCAACGGTGATAACGTTGGAAAGCTGCCGGATCGGATTCATCTCGGTCAGCTTCGTGATGACACTGGTTGAGTATTCCGGCGCGATGATGTTGTCGCCAGTGGCGCCAGTGTCGGCGCCGATCGTGAGGGTCTTCTCCTCAACGCCGTTGAGCTTACCGGTACGCGCCCAGTCGCTGATGGCCTTCGTATCGAAAGGCGCATCGTTGTCGTTGTCGGCAGACAGGCGGTTGCCGGCAGCCTCGATGGCGTCCAGGCGCTTCTGGATTGCATCCAGCGCCTTCTGATCGACGGCCGGGGCGGTCTTTTCTTCGGTCTTCTCGGGAGCGGCAGGAGCCGCGGCAGTATTGGTCATGTGGTTAAGGTCCTTAACAGTAGAAACGCGGGCACCGTCATGAGCGGGCACCGCAACTAGGCTGACTTCGACAAGGTCGAGGTCAGAGATCGTGCGGCCGCCGCCTTTTCGCGGGGCCGCTTTCTTGGTCATGAAGCCGACGCTAAGGCCGGTGACCGCCTTCGCCTGGAGGAGCGCGCGCACTTCCCTGGCTCGGGCCACTTCGTCAACGAGCAGTTTGCCCGTGACCTTTAAGCCGTCGCTTTCGACGGCAATTCCGTCCCAAACACCAACCGCCTGCGCCTGATCGTGCGCAAAGAGCATGGGGAGAGACTTTCCTACGGCGCCAGCAAAAGCGGCTGGCTCGATGACGTCTCCAACACGATCGGGACTAGAAAAATCCCAGGCTTTGCCAGTGACGACTCCTGTCTCATCGGCGGTGAAGGCCGCCTTGAACTCAAGCCGATCAATCTGCATCGTTGACGGCCTCCGGGGCGGTCGACACGCCAAATACCGCCTCAGTGAGGATGTCGGCCGCCAAGGGCGCAAAATTGCCGTGCCCCTCGCGCTCTAGCACAGCAACCACGTTCGGGTGCGGCTTATAGCGCGACGCGTACTCGGCAGGCATACCGCAACGCGCAGCCTGCCTTGCTAGGTTGATCGCCAGCTTGTCGTCCCGGCTTGGGCCGTGCAGGGCAAAGGAGATCACCGCCGCCGTGTCGACGAATGTCCAACGCCCTTCCGTAAAGTCGCGCAACACGGCATATAGGCTGCGTCCCAGACTGTGCTCGAGGAAAGGAACGTTTTCGCGTTTAATTTCAAACTGGCGCGCGGCGCCGTCGAATTGTGCTGTGATGGTCATGCGGCCTCCTGTTGTGTTGGTCGGTTGTTGTCGTTGGCTGGTTCAATGGCTGGGTTGGCGTAGGTGTCTCCGCCTGCGTATGGCGGTAGGCCGAGCCAGTCGCGCCCGTCGTTTGGCGACAGCATGCGGGCCGTTGCCAGCGTCGAAAGCACCGTCGCGCGGGTGGCAAGATCGGCTTGGCTGAAATCGTCCAAATCGAATGCGAAGCGGTACTCGCCGCGCTCCTCATCCGTCAGGAGCGTACGATTCAGCGCGGACTCAACTGCTTTCATCCACGGCAGCACCGTGGCCGTAAGATACTCTTTTGCCGCCTGCGCATAGTTACCCCACGTCGCACGATCGAGCACCCCGAGCATGTGCTGGGGGATACCAAAGGCTCGCGCGATTTCGGAAAGCTGGAATTTGCGCAACTCCAAAAGCTGTGCGTCCACGCTGGTCATTGTCATCGGATTCCACTGTGCGCCGTCCCAAAGCACCGCTGTCCGGCCCGCGTTTTCGGATCCGCCGAATACCTTTGCCCATCCAGCGAGCATCCTATCGACGCCGCTTTCGCCAATCTTCACGCCAGTCGGCACAGTGATGACGCCGCCAGGACGCGCAGACTGCGCCCAGAACGAAACCACATACCGTTCCATGGTCTTCGCTGCCGTGATGGCGTCTCGCGCCAGCGACAATGGACAGCGTGAGAACGGGCCGCGGGCATGGACGATGTCGCTGCTGCGCACCTTCTTACCGCCGATGCGGTATGTCGGCTCGCCTGTGCCCTTGGGGCTGTATTCAACGGTTATGGCGCCGTCGTCGTAGCGGATTAGCTCGACGGGCCGGCCTTGCACGCGGTTGATCCAGGCGAGGCCCCCGGCGTCCTGTGTGAGTGCTTGGGAGACGATATCGCGGATGAATTCATATCCGCTGGTCCACCCGTTCGCCTGCCCGGTGAGTAACGCAAGGGCGGGATGATCGGGAACATCAACCTCCTGGTCGCCAACCTTCCTTTTGACGGTGAGGTCGGCCGTGGCGACGCTTTCCGATATGACCTTCACTGCGTTAGCGACGGCAGGCACCGTCATGGCCACCGATCGCGATACGGCCGGCGAGCCCGCTACGCCTGCGCCGAACAACTCCAGAAGCCAGTCTTCAGGGATTGAGGTACCGCTGGGTGTGACGGCTTTCTCTTCAACCGCGGGGGCGGATTTAGTAAACGGCCACATTAGCTGGCCTCCGTCGAATAGACAGCAGCGGCCCGCTCAATGAGCTTGAGCATCGTCTGCAACAGCGGCACGACAAGCGCTGTTTCCGCGCCGACATCAGGCGCACTATGCGCCGCCTCGAATGTCCACTTGCCGTCACCAGCACGGCGCACCACAAGCCGTTCGTCGGCTGGGATAGTGTCCATTGTGGCGTCGGCATAACCATGCGCCGCATACATCGCCGTCCGCACGGGCACGCCATAAGTGGTGAACTGCTTTACGAGCAGATAGAAAAAGCAATCGTTTCCGGAGAGGAACACGCGGCCGCCGGTCTTGGCTCCGAGAAAATCATTGAATGGTGCGCGGGCAAGCCATGTCCGCAACGTCATCTCGGGCACGCCGATTAGCTCGGCCGCCTCGGACACGCTGAAACATGCGCGCCGCCAGAAGGATGGCAAGTGCATTGTCTTAGCCTTTGTGTGATTGCCGAAACCGGCGCGAAATAAAAAAACAGCGGCACCGCGCCGGAGGAGGAGCAACGGCGCGGTGCGCGATCGACGCGCCGGCATAGGAGCGGCGCGGATTTGTGCCGGCGCGGGGAAGGGTAACAGCAGCCGGCTTCGCCGCCCTGGGGAGACGGCGTGAAACTTATGAAGGGTAATTCACCCCTTCATATATACTCCCTGTAACTCCGCACGATTCGGCAGTGTCGGCGTAAAATATTAACGCCGCGCCGAAAAACGTAATGTTTTGGAGTTAGCTATTCGTAGCAAGCGCGATTAGAACTCACGCCGCGTATTTTAGAATAGCCCTCCCATATATAGGGTACTTGAACCCCTCTGAGGCACACTTCGATGCCGTTTTATGAACGCCAGGCGAGAAAGCTAAGTAATTTCAAATAGCCCATTCTGGCGTTCCTTTGTACATGCGCGCAGGGTCACGAAATGGGATGGTGTCTTCGTGCCCGGATGCTCTCCAAGCCGCGTTTGCACTGGCTCTCCAATAATCACGACTTGCTTTTAATTCGGCCACAACGCGTCCCACACGCGCATTTACTTTCTGCTGGTGGTACATAGCGGAAATCTCGCAAAGCGCGCCACGGAGGCTTCCTGCGGCGAATGCGCGGCATTGTGCAACAGATCCATAGGGGCCGGAGCATTCGTCAAGCGGCCTGCCTTCCAAAAGCGCCTCGACAGCAATCTGCTGTTGGCGAAGAGCTGGCCGTTTCTCATCGGCGATCCATCGGGCCGCATCCTGCGCGAGTCCGCGGGCTGTGTCACCATCTAGGCCGGCCAATGCTGCGCGGATGTTCTTTGAAGCCTGTGTCAAGCTGCCTCCCTCTGCTTTCTATTGTCATTCGCCGCGGCTAGCCGGCGTAGCTCCGCGACGAGTTCGCTCTTCATTTCGTGGAAATGGTGCGGATCTCTGTGGCTGGGTGCCAGCCGCGAAAGGCGACTGGCAATGTCCATTAGTTGCGCCGATAGCGTCATGATACGGGCGTCACTTCATCCACATGCGAAACTGTCTCGGCGTAAATTCCCCGAGGGCCGCGATGGAGAACGACCAGCTCGAGGTCGAAACTATTTGGAGAGGCTTTCACCCCAACAACCGTTACTGGCAAGCCGGAGGTAGGGTGTTTCGCTTTTATTTGTTCGGCAAGTGGGATCACTTCAGTCATTCTTTCTACTCCTCTATTATGTACTTCGAGCCGTAGACCCCCATCATTCCATTCATTCTGTTCATTCTTCCCCATGGTAGAGGCGTGATAAGAATGATGAGAATGTATGGAATGAACGGGGTACACTAGCGGCTATGCTTCTGGCGGCACCCGATAGGTTCCGTATGCGAGTTTTTCCAACTCCCCGGCAGTCACCATCTTGGCGACAAGGTGCCGGACGGAATCCACCTTTAATCCTGCCGCTTTGGCGATATCGGCAGGCGACATTGGCAAGTTGGCTTCTGCCATAGCTTCGATGATCTTTTTCCGCTGTCCGGAGCGCTTTACGTCGTCGACGTTTCCGAGAACCGACCAGATGCCGTTGTCGAACCGGAGCGCCTTTTCGATTTCCTCGATATCGCGCCCACGCCCGTAAAGCTTCGGGCCGTCTTGATCTCTATTGAGCACAAGGATGCTGTCAGCGGCGCCGGTCAGGCCGTTCGTACCGGAGATCATTTCCAGCGGGTCACTAGCTTCCATTTTCCGAACGTGCGTCACCACGACGACGGCCAGTCTATGCTCGCCGGCCCATTTTTGTAGCGGCGACAGTGCTGCATAGTCTGCGTCGTAGCTGTCCTGGTTTCTGCCCTTTGGCGGTCGGACCATTGCAAGCGTGTCGATCACGACAAGACGAGGATCCGAGACCGACAATCGCCATTGGTCCAGCAAACCAAGGAGGCCGGCATCAATGCGTGGGGCCTCGGTAAGCAGGCACAGCCGCTTCATGTCCGGCCGGATTTGCTTCATCGGCGGCAAGACGGCACGAAGGCGGTCCTGCAAGCGCCGCGGGTTGTCTTCCAAGGCGAGATAAAGAGCATCGCCCTGGTCGACTTCTTCTCCGAGGAAAGCCCCACCTGTGGCAACGGCAACGCATCCACCCAGCGCCATCCATGACTTTCCAAGCTTCGGCCTGCCGCCCAGGATCGTCAGCCCCTCGGAAATATACCCAGGCAGGGTGTATTTGACCGGCGGGAAGTCCATGCCGAGGAGCGCCTCGGCGGTGAGGAAGGTGGGGCTGTTGTCGTTTGCGGCGGTGGGCGCCGGCTTGTTTGAAGATCGCAGGAAATGCGCCAGGATTCGCCGGGGTTCGCCGCGATCGAAATCGACACTCACATGGTCGCCGTCTACGCTTGAAACAGTGCCAAGGCCGTATCTTCCATGGTCGACGCGATCTCCAACCTTAAGCTGCGCGGTGCTCATTTCGGCGCATCTCTCCCAATGCCGCGTCAATCAACGCGGATGCGGTTTCATGTGTGAACGTGGCAACAGAGGAGCCGAACGCGCTCGGTGCGAACACGCGATAGCCCGCCGCCGTCTTCTTAAGTGCTAGATTGAATAAGCGGAGGCCGTTCAACTGCACATCGAAATGGGCAATCGTATTCCCCCGGCCGGGCGGTGCCGGCCGAAGAGCGATAATCTGCATTATGGTAGTTCCTGATTGTAGCTAATGGTTCCCGGCGCTTTCCGCGCTCTTCGTGGTTGGCCCGCCGGCGACTTCGTGACGGGTTGCGTGGGGGAGATGGCCGGCGGGCGGAGGGGGTTAGGCGCCGAGCGCCTTGTCCGAAAGCGCCACTCTGATGGCGCGGCGGTGCTCGTCCAACTGCTCAGGATTAAAACCCGAAGTATCGGTCTCGATTAATTTCTGAAGTCGAGAGTGCGCGTCACCGCGGCCCATCGCATCTTGCTTCTTATCTTCGCGGGCCGTTCTGGGCGGCCCCTCGAAAAGCGCATTCTGCGCCGCACTCATGACATTTATGATCTTCTCCATGTATGGCTTGCCCAATCCGACGACGAAGGCATTGTCCGAGACACCATTCTCAGTCTGTATCCTATGGGCCGCCGTCATCTTATCGATGAGGGCGCCAAGCTCGGTTATGATCTCGATGCGGTCCATCACGCCGCCCTCGCTGCAATTCGTTCGTCGATCCACGACATTACTTCGTCGCGCACGAAAGCGATGCGCCTGTCTCCCAAAGGCACCGCCTTAGGGAAGCGACCTTCGGCGCGATAGCGGTTCACCATCGTGCGCGACATCGCGCACATGCGCGCCGCGTCATTGAGGCTGATGAGGGGGGGATGGTTGTCGTTGGCGGCTTTCAAATTTTTTCCTCCAGGGGGTTGACGGGCTATTTGGAATGCCTCATATTAGAAGTAATGTGACTCGTTTGCGCTTAAACGCAACTGGCCATTATGGCGTTTTCGCCTTTTTTGTCAACCCCTAAAATTCAGTTTCCGCAGTAGCGCGACCACGCGCTCATGAGTTCTCGCCTTTTTTCGAGCGCATCAGATCGCGCATACGCGCGCACAACCGCATCTCCCACTGCGTGGGCGAGGGCCATTTCGGCAAGATCTCCGTCGAAGCCGGTCGCCTCTGTTACCCAATCGCGGAAGGCGCTTCGGAAGCCGTGAACAGTAGCATCGCCTCCGCGGTTCTCGGCCATTACCTTTGCCATGGTATTTTCGGAGAGCGGTCGCTTTGCGCGGACCCCCGGAAAAACGAAGTCGTTAATGCGCTTCGTCTTCATCTCGCGCAGGATGTCAACAGCGCGATCGGGGAGGGGCTTGCGGTGCTCTTTACCGCCTTTCATCCTCTGCGCCGGTACTACCCACATCTTGGCATCCAGGTCAATTTCGGACCATACGGCCTCGCGCACTTCCCCCGATCGGGCAGCGGTCAAGATTGTGAACTCAAGTGCGCGCGCCGCGATGGTGTTCTCGCTGCGCAGCCGCTTGATGAACGCCGGCACGTCACGCCACGGCATGGCCTTGAAGTGGTTCGTGCGCGTGAGGGCGTCGGGCTTGTGCAGAACGTGTTCCAAGTTGCCCTTCCAGGCAGCGGGATTCTCCCCGGTGCGTAATCCCTCCACCTTTGCAGCGTCTAGAACACGCTCAATTGCCTCGCGCAGCTTTTCTGCCGTTTCCTGCTTCACACTCCATAGTGGTCGAATGACGGAGAGAACATCGGTTACGTTGACCTCCGCAACGGCCTTATCGCGGATCGGGGCGGCGTGATTTGTGAGCAGATTGCGCCATCGCGCTTCCGTCTTCTTCCCGCGCCATCGGCCGGCCTTCACCGCATCATCAATATAAGAGTCCGCATATTGCCCGAACGTCTTGATAGACGCCTTCGCCCTTGCGACCTCAATAGCCTCAACACCGTTGCGATGTTCGATGGGGTCAATGCCCTGGCGGACAAGGGAACGGGCGGCGTCCGCCTTCTGGCGGGCCTCGGCAAGCCCCACGGTATGATACGGCCCGAGCCCCATCTCGCGCCGCTTTCCCTTGATCGTATAGTCGAAAACCCAGTACCGTCCGTTGCCCTTGGTAACGAGCCAGAGGCCGCCTCCGTCGCGCAGTTTTTTCGCCTTGCTTGCGGCAATAGATTTTACAGTCAGGACGTTCCTAGTGTGGCTCCCCATAGGCGCTTTCCCCGCTTTTTCCCCGCTATTGGGTGGTGCGCTATAGGTAACCACAATGGATAATATGTTCAAGCGGCATGTTTGATTTCAAGACGTTATATCCATTTCGTTGCCGTCTTGGATTTTCATGGACGGCAAAATGACTCCGGCCCGGGGAGCCACTCTTCTTCAGCCTCATTGCGCGATTGCCGGGCCGTCCGTTCCAGGCGGCGTCATCGGGCTTGCCTGAAGCCTGCAGAATTCCCGATCGTTAACGCCCGCCTAAGGGGAATGTTAGGATTCTCCCGATACATCTCCGCGCAAAAGTGGAGTGTTCGCCCATGCGCGCCGCGGCCCTCATCTTGCTGCTCGCACTTGCCGGGTGTGCAAGTACCCCTCGCAACATCAACAATGTCTGCGCCGTTTTCGACCAGAAGGACGGCTGGTTCGCCAATTGGTACAGTGCCGCAAAGCGCACAGAGCAAGCCTATGGCGTTCCGGTGCCTATACTGATGGCTACGATCCGGGTGGAATCCGGCTATCAGGCCCGTGCGAGGCCACCCCGCAAAAAGATCCTCGGCTTCATACCGTGGAAGCGGGCATCAAGCGCCTATGGCTATTCGCAGGCGCTGGACGGGACCTGGACGCAATACAAGCAGGAAACGGGACGCTGGACTGCTGACCGCAACCGCTTCAGCGACGCGGTGGATTTCGTCGGCTGGTATCACCGCAGCAGCCATTTGCGAAACGGCATTCCCCTTAACGACGCCTATAACCTCTACCTTGCCTATTATGCCGGCCAGGCGGGCTACGCACGCGGTGTGTGGAAGAACAACGCCCATATGAAAAAGGCTGCGGAGAGGGCCGCAGCGATGGCCAGTCAGTATGAGGCGCAACTATCCGGCTGCAGATAACCGGTTAGCCCGTCTTGCTCCAGCCGGCGAGGAGGATCGCCATTTTTTGATCTGCTGGAAATTGCCAAACATTAAGTGCCCGCTAATTGGTGAATAAGAGACGGGCATTGGATGTTGGCAGGCATGAAAACCACACCGAAAAATCGCCATCTTACCTCAACGCAAATTCGCCTCGGCGATATGGATGAAGTTCAAATTCGTGCATGGGTCGATGCTGGCTATATGTCGGCCGAAGAATACCAGGCCGAAATGGAGCGGCGACGCTCCGAAGCTGGTCGCAAGTGATCGGCAACTTCTTAAACTGACATCTCAGCTTAACGCGCAGGGTTAAGCACCTGTTTTGACACTGAGAATCGCACCGCACGCCAGCGCTTACGGTCGCGAGGTCTCGGTTATCTGCGCTCCCTCTATCCCGAATTTTTCCTTCGGCAGGGCCCTCTCTTAGGGAAGCTGTTAACCTTCATTTTCTATTACCGAGGGGGAGAGTCGTCGTCAGCATTCGAGTCTATTGTCATGCATTTTCCCCGGTCGAATTTTTCCGCTCAAAGCTTGCACCAGGATCAATCCGTGAGAGATGATCGCAGGGGCGGCGACACAGTCGCGCGGCCACCTCTAACGCACCGCCGTTTTGGTGAAGAGACCTCGCAGGTGGCAGGCCGTGCGCTCGTCCAGCAAGGCCGACCTTTGGAAAGGCAGCGCGCGGAGGCAGCCGGTTCTCCAGCGCATCCCATGCTGGAACAATCGGAGGAGAAGTTCCGGGATCAGCCCTGGCAAAGCTATTTTTTCCTTGCCCCCAATGTGCGCTTCACCCGCACGCCGGAACGAGAGTTCATTAGGCGTCGCCCGGCTGAGCCCGAACAGGTTCTGGATACAGAACCCCGGCAGGAAGCCGTGCGGGCTGAAGACATCGGTGCGCAGGAAAATGCCGGTGGCGAGACGCAGGCGCCGCTCGAATCGGTTGCGCTGCCGCGCAGCGCATATCCGTTTGGATCTTTGCTCGATCAGGCTCAGGCAGCGGAAGCCGCCACTATGCGCGCCGAGGGCTCCCATTCACATCGGCCTGAGTGGCAGGCGGGTGCGATCCTGAACGCCAATCCTCTCGCTCGCCAAGCCCTTGGACAGGCTCAGTCGGGGCGGGCCCTTTGGTCCCACCTTTCCGATCACGCCTTCTTCGAGCTGATGCCCTTCGAGGGCCCTCAAGAGCGGGACACCGTCTCGTCCGCGCAGTCCCCGATAGCCGAAGCAAAATCGAGCGCGAACGCTGTCGCGACCAGGCCGATCCAGATTCCCGTGCGGCAGCCCTCCGAGATCACGTCGCTCTTCAAGGTAATCGAGTGCCGGCCTGCTTCTGCATCTGCCAGCGCAAGGGATCCGGAGATCCAGAGCCAGGAGGTAAGCACCTGCACGTCGGAGAAACTGGCTGAAACGCAGACCGCTGCGGCCGATGCCGACGGGCCGGTTACCGAGGCGTATGAGCGCGTCCAGTCGGGAGCGCAGGTCGTGCCTTTCCCGCCGGCCTCCTTGAAGCGCCCTGGGGCGGTGGCGCGGAAGCGCTTGTCCGTGGAAGGCTCCTACGAGTTCCCGTCCGAGGATCTGCTGCAGGACGCGCCCGAGGGGCAGGGCTTCTACATGACCCAGGAACAGATCGAGCAGAATGCCGGCCTCTTGGAAAGCGTTCTCGAAGACTTCGGCGTGCGCGGGGAAATCATCCATGTCCGCCCGGGCCCGGTCGTGACCCTCTACGAATTCGAGCCGGCACCGGGTGTGAAATCCTCGCGCGTCATCAATCTGGCCGATGACATTGCCCGCTCCATGTCGGCTGTTTCGGCCCGCGTGGCAGTCGTCCCGGGGCGCAACGTCATCGGCATCGAACTGCCGAATGTCTCGCGCGAAACGGTCTATCTCCGTGAGCTCATCCAGTCGAACGACTTCCACAAGACGGGCTACAAATTGGCGCTCTGCCTGGGCAAGACGATCGGAGGCGAGCCGGTGATCGCCGAACTCGCCAAGATGCCGCACCTGCTGGTGGCCGGCACGACGGGCTCGGGCAAATCGGTCGCGATCAACACAATGATCCTGTCGCTGCTCTACCGGCTGCGGCCCGAAGAGTGCAGGCTGATCATGGTCGATCCCAAGATGCTGGAGCTCTCCGTCTATGATGGCATTCCGCATCTGCTCACCCCTGTCGTTACCGACCCCAAGAAGGCTGTGACGGCACTGAAATGGGCGGTGCGCGAGATGGAGGACCGCTATCGCAAGATGGCGCGGCTCGGCGTGCGCAACATCGACGGCTACAACCAGCGCGCCGCGGCGGCGCGCGACAAGGGCGAACCGGTGCTCATCTCCGTACAGACCGGCTTCGACCGGTCGACAGGTGAACCGATCTTTGAAGAGCAGGAAATGGATCTTGCTCCGATGCCTTACATCGTCGTTATTGTCGATGAAATGGCCGACCTTATGATGGTCGCCGGCAAGGAGATCGAGGGCGCGATCCAGCGGCTGGCGCAGATGGCGCGCGCCGCCGGCATCCATCTCATCATGGCGACCCAGCGTCCTTCGGTGGATGTGATCACCGGCACGATCAAGGCCAATTTCCCGACCCGCATTTCCTTCCAGGTGACATCGAAAATCGACAGTCGCACGATTCTGGGCGAGCAGGGGGCGGAGCAACTTTTGGGGCAGGGCGACATGCTCCATATGTCCGGCGGCGGGCGCATCGTGCGCGTGCATGGGCCTTTCGTTTCCGACGAGGAGGTGGAGCAGGTTGTCGCTCACCTGAAGACGCAGGGGCGCCCGGAATATCTCGAGACCGTCACCGCGGATGAAGAGGAAGAGCAGGCTGCCGAAGAGGACAGCGCCGTGTTCGACAAGGGTGCGATCGCGTCCGAGGACGGGAATGATCTCTACGACCAGGCGGTCAAGGTGGTCCTGCGGGACAAGAGATGCTCCACCTCCTATATCCAGAGGCGGCTTGGCATCGGTTATAACCGCGCCGCCTCGCTGATCGAGCGGATGGAGCAGGAGGGGCTTGTGGGCAAGCCCAACCATGTCGGCAAGCGGGATATCCTGATGGGCAGCCGGGATACCGCCCCCAGGGAGCAGGAGGCGGACTGACGCTGAGGTCTGGGTCGGAGCGGGTGGCGTCGTTCTGAATGAACCATGGAAATCGTTCAGAATGAGCCGTCACCGCTTGACGCGGTAGCAGCCGCTGGCTTGAGTAGCCTGTTTGCCCGGTCCAGACGTCCCGGAACAGATCGAGGCCGGGTACACCCCACCTGACCCCATACGACGATGAAGAAGTCGAAGGGCGGAATACCTCATGATCGAGCAAGCGCAGGCTTTCGCGGGCACTCGATCAAAATCCGTGGAGACCCGGCAGGCCATCGAGCAGAAGAGTGCGAAGACGAGCGCGCTTATCGATGTCGAGGCTTCCACCACGCGTGCTGCTGATCCTCCCCCAGTGAAGTGGTCCGCCGTTATGATTAGGAAACGGAGGATCGAGAATGGCCAACAAGCGACCGAAGCCGGAAGAGATTGTCTCGAAGTTGCGGCAGGTTGAGGTTCTGATGGGG
>Ga0180223_1000135_pt1 | contig 142664 bp, 128 predicted proteins | sample eDN5th30CKraftOP_FD_151337 | JGI IMG/M metagenome (GOLD analysis project Ga0180223, IMG submission 151337) | Enriched Organic Plus compost microbial communities from Emeryville, California, USA - eDNA 5th pass 30_C Kraft OP (version 2) (version 2) ...
GCGACAAGCGCCGCAGCGGCCTTCTGCACAAGGCCGCTGCCCCCACCCCGATCACGTCAGAGAGTTGATTAACCCGGGGGTCAATTCCAGATGTCGTCAGGGGGTCAAATCTTCGTGTCGCTTGACACCCAGCCCTAAAAGCTGGGCATTTTCATTTGTGCAGCAGACTTTGACGAAAGCCTAACCACACGTCCCAAGTCGTCCCGCTACTTTCACGTTTGCCCGAACCTTGGGTTGTACCAGCTATCGCCAACGCGTCATGTAACCAACGTGATATATAAAGAACGGCAAGCGGCATACAAAAAAACCTGAGGAAGAGGCATGGCGCTACGCTTTCGGCGGTCCATCAAACTGGCACCCGGCGTCCGCATGAATGTCAGTGGATCCGGCGTGAGTTGGACGCTCGGGCCTCGCGGCGCGACGGTTGGCATCGGCAAGCGAGGCACCCGTTTGAATACGAGCTTCATGGGGCTTTCTTCCAGCCAAATCCTTTCTCGCCCTCTTCCCCGTCCCCGACAAGCCGCGCCACCTGCACTGTCCGCACCAACCCGGTCTATCCCGTTGACTTGCTCGGTGGACGACGACGGCGTCCTATCCTTCCAGGACGAGCACGGTAACACTCTGGACGATGCCCTGGTCGAGATTGCCAAGAAGCAAAATCGCGCTGCGGTCCTCGGGCTTATTCAACGCAAATGCGACCAGATCAACGGGGAATTGGACGGGTTGGCGACCATTCATCTTCACACGCCTTCTCCCCATACGCCTCCGCGCTTTCGAGGAAGGCATCTATACCGATACGGCAGCGATGGAGTGCTGGCTGGAGGCGAATCTTCAAGAGATCGCTTGGCCACGTGAAACCTTGGTCGCCTTGGAAATTGCCGACGAAGGGCGCCATATTTTATTGGACGTAGACTTGCCGGAAATCGAGGACATGCCCTCTAAGCTCGCGGCTGTACCGACCCGTGGTTTGAGGCTTTCAGTTAAAGAGCTACCCTCTGCTCAGGTCCGCAAGCGCTATATGGCGCATGTTCACGGCATCGCTTTTCGGTTGATCGGCGAAACCTTCGCGGCTCTGCCAATCGTCCAGCGCATCACGCTATCAGGTTTCTCCCAGCGCAATGACCCTGCCACGGGACAGCTCCGGAACGATTATCTATATTCGGTCTTGGTGGATAGAGAGGCATGGTCGCATATCGATTTCGCACAACTCACCGCGATTGACGTCGTAGAAGCCCTGGGTAGATTCGAATTGCGACGACAGATGAGCAAAACGGGCATTTTCAAACCGATCGAACCGCTTTGATTTATCCCAGCATTCCTTGTGGAATGAAGGCTTTGCCATTCCGTGGCCGATTGGGAGAGAGCAATGAAAGTACACGGTCAATGCCATTGCGGCGCGATCCGCTACGAGGCCGAGGTCCAACCTGGATCGATGCGGGTTTGTCATTGTTTGGACTGCCAGATCATGTCGGGTTCGGCGTTCCGCACGAACATTCCCGCGCCGGCCGAGACGTTCCGGTTGGTGCAAGGCAAGCCGCGCCACTATGTGAAGACCGCCGACAGCGGCGCGCAGCGGGTCACGGGTTTTTGCGAGCAGTGCGGCACGCAGCTCTACGCGACCGATCCGGGTACGCCGAAGCGCTATTCGCTGCGGGTCGGCACCCTGGCGCAGCGCGACCAGGTGGGCGGTCCGCAGGCGCAGATCTGGACGCGCCGCCGTGTCGGCTGGATGCCGCCGCTCGAAGGCGTTGATGAGGTCGACGGGCAGCCGTAGCCGTGCCGTTAGGCTGAATTTTCCCGCGCTTCGGTGCCTTGGGGGGCAAGGTTCAGGTGGACTCGTCCGAATCAAGCCGCAGCAGCCGTCTGGCATTACCACTCTCGATCGCCCTGCGGTCTTCCGGTAACAGTTCGAGCCTATCCATCTGCTCCACCGCATGCCGCAACGGGAACCGGTCGTAGTCGCTGCCGAACAGGATCTGGCTGACGGGGACCCGGCTCATGAGTAGCGCCATCTGTTCCGGCGAGTAGGCCTGCGCGCACTCGAAGTACAAGTGGCGGAACTCCGCCGTGATGCCTTCGGGAAACAGTTCGGCCTGGCGGCCGATCCCGGCACCCTGTACCTGGTCCGGCCAGACCACAACGTCGCGGCGCGCTGGAAACGACCGGACCTTCGCCGCGTGCGGGAGCCAGTGAACCGCCTCGTTCTGAAGGAGACGGTGAACCGCGAGCCGACCTTGCCGCGGCCGGCGCTCAGCGCGACGGAGCGGGTGTACAACAGTTTGGGCGAACTGCTGGACCGCACGCAGAACAAGCTGGAAATACTGACGGCCCTGGCGCTGCGGCTAGGCGTGGACTTGGGTGACGCCGAGGCTTTCGAGCGGGCGGTGCAGGCGGTAGAGGCGGCACAAGAAGCACGCGCAAGAACGCCTTGAGCAACGGCGTCGCAGGATTCTTGCCTTATCTGCGCAGCGGAGCAAGCAGGTCGGACAGGAAGTCGAGCAACGCCCGGGTCTTGGCAGGCAACAACTGGGAGGTCGTCACCGCGTAGACAGGCAGGCTGGTGGCGCTCCAATCGGAAAGCACGGGAACCAGCCGGCCAGCCTCGACTTCGGGAATGGCGAAAACGTCGGCCATGACGGCAATGCCATTTCCCGCCACGGCCAGATTGCGGATGAAGCCCACGTTATTGGCTGCCGCGCGTCCCCGTACTTCGACTTCCACGGAGCGTCGAGGGGCCCGCAACGTCCAACGCCGCTCGATCTGGTCGGAACCCCGTTCGCTGCGAAGCACGCACTGGTGCTTCGTCAGGTCCTGCGGGATGCGCGGATGACCGAAGCGGGCAAGGTAGTCGGGAGAGGCATACAGCCGCCTGGGCAAGTCGCCCAGGCGCCGGATGACAAGCGATGAATCGGGAAGCTCTCCCATGCGCACCGTGACGTCATACCGCTCCGCAAGCGGATCCATCCACTTGGGAGTGAAGTGCAGGTCCAGCGTGACGTCGGGGTACCGATCGAGAAATTCCCGCACCTTGTCTGCGGTGAGGCGGACCGTGAAATCGATGGGAGCCGCGATGCGCAAGGGGCCGTTGGGCCGGGACGGCGCCGTCTGCGCCAGCTGCGTTGCCATGGCGATTTCATTCATCCCCCGGCTGCATTGTTCGAAGTAGCGCTGTCCCTCTTCCGTCAGCACCAGCGTCCGGGTGGTGCGATTGATCAATTTGATGCCCAGCTCTTTCTCCAGCGCGGCAATGCTGCGGGAGGTAGACGACTTCGGCATTTCCAGCGCGTTCGCCGCCGCCGTGAAGCTGCCCGTTTTCGCGACCTCGAGGAAAACGCGGACGTGATGAATCAGGTGGGGTTTCATGTCGGTCTTATTGTTCCAGCAAGGGAACAATGTTATCCGGAAAAGCTATTTTTGGAACGAGACTCCGTCAATAGAATGGCTGAGGGGGAGACAGTAGTGCTGGGATCCGCAGGCGTAGTTTCCGCAAGACGCATAGGGCGCGGAAAGGCCGGATCGGTTTCCCGCCCCGACTTCATCAACGCTTCAAGGCACTGGCAAATGATAAAGAGACGAACATTCCTGGGCATGTCCTCGCTGTTGGCCGTCCCACTGATCTCGCGCGCGAATGATTACCCGCGGATGCCGATCAACCTGGTGACCCCGCTCGCGGCGGGGGATGCCGCGGACCGGGCGGCACGCCTGATCGGGCAGGAGCTCTCGAAGTTGCTGGGCGTTGCGGTCACGGTCATGAACCGCCCGGGCGCCGGCGGTTCGCTGGGGACCCAAGCCGTCATCCGGGCGCCCAAGGATGGATATACCTTGCTCTACGCACAGAACAGCCCGTTGACCATCCGGCGCGTGATCGACCCCGAGGCGGCCAACTACGATCCGTTGAAGGACCTGACGCCTTTGGCGCTGACGACCAGAAGCCCGTCGGTATTGGTCGTCCATAAAGACGCGCCTTTCAAGACCATCAAGGAAATGGTCGACCTCGCACGACAGCGTTCCGGCGGCATCAATATCGGGAATGCCGGACCCGGATCCGTCGGCGAGATAAGCGTCCAGTTGATGAATGCGGCGGTGGGCGCCCCGTTGAATTCGGTGAACTACAAAGGCGCGGCACCTGCCGTGACCGATCTGCTCGGCGGCTACATCGATGCGGTGATCCTTGCGCTGGGCGCCGTAAGCGCCCATATCCGCAGCGGATCGTTGCGCGCTTTGGCGATCTCGTCGCCGTTCCCGGATTTCCCCGCCATCCCGACGCTGCGCAAGCTCGGATACGACGCCGATCTCCTGGGCGTATGGTTCGGCTTTTTTATGCCCGCCGGCGTTCCCGGGCACGTCATCGACACCTTGCTTCCCGCGCTGGAACAGGCGGCACGCAGCCCCGCCATCTCGGCGCAATTGCTTCCATCGGGCATGACGCAGGAATGGGGATCCCGCCAGGCGCTGGCCGAGGAAATTGCCACCGAGTATCGATCCATCAAGGAGCTGCTCGGTCCCACTTCAAAGAACGGAAAATGAAGGATCAGTGATGTCGAAAAGCATTCAGGTAGCCATTGTGGGTGGCGGCATCGGCGGGCTCGCCGCCGCAGTGGCGTTGTCCTATCGAGGAATCCAAGTCGCGGTCTATGAACAATCGAGCGTGCTGCGGGAAGTCGGCGCAGGCCTCTTTGTCTATCCCAACAGCCTGAGGCAGCTCGAGCGGATCGGCCTGGGCGAAGCCCTGGCCCGGGTCGGCGCCAGGGTGGGACAGGGGTCGGAGTATTACCGCATGGACGGTTCGGTCGTCGGCAAGATATTGACCACCGATTCGAGCGGCTGGAATGGGATGTATGGCATGCACCGGGCCGATCTCCTGCAGGTATTGGCGGATGCGATTCCGCCGGGGAGCATACATACCGGCCATCGGTGCATCGGCTTCAGCCAGGATGAGGCGGGGGCAAGCCTGACCTTCGACAACGGCCACGTCGCGCGCGCGGACGTCGTGATCGGGGCCGATGGCATCAATTCAGTCTTGCAGAAATACGTCGTGGAACCCTCGGCCCCTGAATACGCAGGCTTCCGGGCGTACCGGGGCTTGATCTCCTCTGACCGGATTCCCGAATGGAGACGGGAGGCACACCAGGTCTGGATGGGGGACGGCAAGCACTTCATGGTGTTTCCGGTCCGCCGAGGCGAAATGGTCAACTACGTCGGCTTCGTCCCGACAACGAGCGAGACGGTGGAATCCTGGTCCGCCGTTGGCGACCGCGATGAGCTCGCCGCGTCATTCGCCGGCTGGGACCCGCGCGTGACCGGATTGCTCGCCAAAGTCGAAACGTGTTTCTGGTGGGGACTCTTCGATCGCAAGCCGCTCGAGAAATGGGTGAACGGACGCCTGGCATTGCTTGGCGATGCGGCCCATCCGATGCTTCCCCACCTGGGGCAAGGCGCGAACCAGGCCATCGAAGATGGAACGGCCCTGGCGGTCCTGCTGCAAGGATGCGCCGATGGCGACTCGGTCCAGGACGCGCTGAAGCGCTATGAGGCGCTGCGGCGGCCCCGTACCGCGATGGTGCAGGCGGAAGCCCGGAAGAATGGCTTGCGCTATGACTCCAAGTACGCGGATCTCGGACAGCGCGACCGGGAGATCGCCAACTCCGCGATGTTGCGCAAGTCGCTGTACGACTACGATATCGAGAAGGAAGCCATCGAATGGCAGAGTCCTGGCCAAGAGGTCAGGCCAATCGTGAAGGGCGGCGAAAAGGTTTGAACACGTCGTCCAGGAAATCAAGGAACGAGCGTGCCCGAGGAGGCATGAAACGGGACTGAAGATAGACGGCGTAAAGCGTATCGCTGGGTACGACATGCCCGGCCAGAACGGGGACCAGTCTGCCCTGCGCCAGATCGTTCTCGATCATGATCGAATTGATCTGCGTGATGCCGATGTCCTGAAGCACGGCCTCGCGCAGCTCATCTCCGCTGTTGACGACCAGGTTGCCGTGCGGCGTGAATGACCGGGTGCGTCCTTTTATTCCGAATCGCCAAAGACGGCGCCGTCCGTTGAACAGCAGACACATGCAGTTATGGGAGCGCAGGTCTTCGACGGTGCGAGGGATCCCGTGGCGCTTCAGGTAGGCGGGGGTGGCGACAGTTACTCGCTGCGTGCGGGCCAATTCTTTCACAACCGATCGTCCATCCCGCGGTGAGCCAACCCGTACGGCCAAATCCAGTTGGTATTCCACCAGGTCGATCATATGGTCGACGAGTATCAGCTCGAGCTGGATGCCGGGGTTCGATGCAAGGAAGTCCGGCAGCCGGGGCGTGACGTAGAGCCTGGCCATTGCATGGGGGATGCCGACCCGGAGACGGCCGGATGCCGCGTGCTTCCCTGCGGACAGCTGGCGTTCCGCATCGGCCAGGCTCTGGAGGATAGGGAGGCAGTGGGCCAGGAAGGCCGAGCCTTCTTCCGTCAGCGCGACGCCGTGGGTGGTACGGCTGAAAAGCCGCGCCCCGAGATGCTTCTCGAGCTGCGACACGCTTTTGGTGACGGCGGATGGGCTCAGGCTCAGCTGGCCGCCTGCAGCGGTGAAGCTCCCCAGGCTGGCGACCTTGGCGAACACGGTAATGGCGGCGAACTTATCCATGAACATCGGTTCGGAAGAAATGGAAAAACCATTATGCCGGGAAGTGACTTCCCTTCAAGGCACGATTACCCGATCATCTCTTCGTAAGAACATTTCAACGATACGGAGACATCATGCGCCCTTGCCTGGGCCCCGATCCCCAGACGCGAAAGCCCCATTACCAAGCGCCTGCGGGCGCGACGGACTGCCATGCCCATGTGTTTGGGCCGTCCACTCGCCATCCTTTCATTCCCGAGCGCAGCTTCACTCCGCCCGATGCTCCGGTAGAGAGTTATCTGAAGATGCTCGACGTACTGGGCATCGACCATGGCGTACTGGTGCAAGGCTCGGTTCATGGCGTGGATAACCGCGCGGTAGCAGCCGCCGTGAAGTCCAATCAAGAGAGGCTGCGCGGAGTCGCGATCATCGGTCCCGACACGTCCGATAAGGAAATCCGCGAGCTTCACGACCTGGGCTTTCGCGGCACGAGACTATCGACAGTCGTGAAAGGTACACCCAGTTTCGACCTGCTCGAGTCCATTGCCGCCAGGGTGCGGCCTTATGGGTGGCACGTCGTGGTTCACGTCGATCGTTCGCGGGAGCTGGCGGACCTGGCGCCGCGCCTGGCCGCCATCGGTTGCCCGTTGGTGATCGACCACATCGCCCGCGTTCGCCTGGGGGAAAGCCTTGAGGGGCCGGGCTTCCGAGCGCTTGTTCAGTTGCTCTCCGGCGGCGACTGCTGGGTCAAGATATCCGGGCAGCATCGGATGTCGGCGATGGATTTTCCGTGGACCGACATGCAGCAACTGGTACGTGCCGTGGTCGACGTACGGCCCGATCGCGTCCTGTGGGGAACGGACTGGCCGCACCCCAACCAGTACGACGGCATGCAAAACGATGGAGACCTGCTGGACGCGTTCGCCCAGTGGGTGCCGGACGAGGCGCTGCGCCGGCAAATCCTGGTCGCCAACCCCGCTGTTCTCTACGAGTTCTAAACAACATGGCCAAGTTCATCATTCGTTCTTCGTTCACGGTGCTGGCCGCATGGCTCGCCCTTGGCGCGGGTGTCGCACATGCCCAGGACTATCCGTCGCGTCCGATCACTGTCATCAACAGCTTTGCTCCGGGAGGCAATGCGGACATCGTTCTACGGCTGGTCGCCGCCCGCCTGAGCACCGACCTCGGCCAACCCGTCGTGGTCGACAATCGTCCCGGCGCCAACGGCGTCATTGCCGCCGATGCCGTCGCGCGGGCACGGCCGGATGGCTACACCTTGTTGCTGGTCAGCGGGGCCTATCCCACCTTGGTCGCGACATCCAAGAGTTTGCCGTTCGATCCGGTCCAAGGGTTCTCCTGGATCTCCATGCTGATCACCTATCCCCTGGCAATTGCGGTGCCGGCCGATTCGCCATTCAAGACGCTGTCGGACCTGGTCGCGGCGGCCAAGGCCGCGCCGGGAAGGCTGAATTATTCATCGGCTGGCGTGGGCTCGCTCTTCCACCTTGCCACCGAGTCGTTCGAATCGAGCGCCGGCATCGACATGACGCATGTTCCTTACAAAGGGGGGGCCGCGCCTCTTACGGAGTTGTTGAGCGGCAGCCGTCTTGATCTGACCTTCAATACGCTATCCGTGGTCGAGCCGATCATGAAGGCGGGCCGCGTCCGGGTTCTGGCAATGACTTCCGCCACCCGTTCCCCGCTGTTGCCTGACGTGCCCGTTGTGGCCGAGTCATACCCCGGCTACGAGGCCTCGTCATTTCTGGGAATAGCCGGGCCGGCGGGCATGGCCCCCGCGGTGATCGAACGGCTGAACCAGGCGTTGCACCGGGTACTGGCGACACCCGAGATGCGCCAGCGGTTCGCCGATCTTGGCGGCACGCCGCTGCCGGATTCTTCCGAGCACATGCGACGAGTCATCCAGTCCGAGACGGCAAGATGGAAAGACATCGTCGCCACGAAGAAAATAGATATTCAATAGGATTGAGAGAACTGGCATGAAGTGCGAACCTGGAACCCCCGGCTATGTTCGACGGGTCGTGACCGGCCACGACGAGAACGGCCGCGCGGTCGTGATTTCCGATGGTCCCGCTCCTTTCGTTCATACCTCCGATATGCGCCCCGGTTACGCGTCGACCGATGTGTGGCGTACGGACGGTACCCCCGCTCCGATTTCCGCCGTGGCTCCGGAGCCGACGCTGGGACCACGCCGGCAACTGCCCGCAAAACGGGGCAGTGTCATCCGCATCAACACGCTGGTTCCCGAAACCGATGCGTCCCGCAGCTTCGACAAGGAGCAAGTGGCGAAATTGTTCGCGGGGATGGGCAATGCCACGGCGTCCACCTATGCTGCCGAAGGCAGGCATCCGATGATGCATCGAACGGAGACGGTGGATTACGCGATCGTGCTTTCAGGCGAGATCACGATGCTGCTGGACGATAGCGAAGTCACGCTGAGGGCCGGCGACGTCCTGGTCCAGTGCGGGACGAACCATGCCTGGTCGAATCGTGGCACGGAACCCGCTCGAGTGGCATTCATCCTGCTGGATGGCCAGTATGAGCCGGGGTTGAAAGAGAAGTTGGGGTAAGGCGTACGTCAAGCCGCCATGGTGACTGGTTCGCTCACGCCGCCTGGTCCCTCCAGTTCCAGGAAGCGCTGCGCGTCGAGCGCGGCCGTGTGCGGCACGCCCGGTCTCACTCGGGTACTTTCTGGCCCACGGTCGCCGTTTCCTGGCCGCCCTGGGCTGGCGCCTGGGTGGCATCGGCGGATTGACCGGTGATCAGGAATGTCGCCTCGTCAGCCAGGCGCTCCAATAGTTCCTGATCGCGCTCCGTGATGTCCCTGGGCGCATCGTCCAGGATGCAGAGCGCGCCGAAGACCTGATCGTCTGACGTCATCAAGGGAGCCGCCGCATAGAAGCGGGCATGCAGGGTGGTGCTGATACGATGATCGGCCAGGCTTGGCTCGCGCTGGATGTCGGCAATGGCGATGGGCGTTCCCCGTTGCACGACGTGATAACCGATGCCGTCCTGGCGAGCGATTGCCAAGAGGCCTGACTGATCGAAGGCCATGTCCGGTAGTACCTGGTTCTGCCCCACGATGTATTCGTTCCGGGTATCGATGATGGCAATCACTGCCCATTCGACGCCGAAGGCGTCGGCGGTCTTTTTCGCCAAGTCATGGAGATCCTGCCGCATCGACTCGTTCGCGGCGCAGTGCGCCAGCAACGGTTCTACTGGCTTCCCCGCAGCGTCGCCGGTTTCGACCGGCGTGGCGGCGACCCGGGCAGGCGCTTGCATGATGCGGATGCGTTCGACGGCTTCATTCACCGACGTGGCAAGTTCATCCGCGCCGATGGCGTTCCGCGCTTCCTCCATGGGAAAGGACTCGGGCAGGTTCAGCAGCGCGAGGACGGTACGCGGATGCGGCTATCTGCGCCGTATGCGACGGCAGAGCTGGCGTGCCGCGGCAATCGGCTGTTCGCTCATGTAGCCCAGGACGACGATGTCGACGTCATCGAGCTTCAGCCCATCGAGGTGGCGCGAGGTGAGCGCGCTGGCGGGACGGAAGTCGGCGGAGATCCCCGCCAGGCATAGCGCATGGGCCAGCATGTCGGCCGCCAGGGTGTCGACTTCCCATTTTCCCGCTATGCAGACGACCCTGGGCTTGCCTGCGCCTGCGTCGCCGCCGGTATGGTCTTCCCGGAGTGCTTCGATCAGCGTCTCCATGCCGTTTATGACGCGCAGATGGTGCTCGGGGGTCGCCTGGCCTTGGTAGTCCTGGCTTGCCAGCCCCAGGACAGGAACGGCCACGTCGTTGTAGAAGGCCTGCACCGAGGATCGTTCGATTTCGACCTGCGCGATGTCCAGAGCTTCGTCCGAATCGTCCGCCAGCAGGCGTTGATATACCCGGGTAGGCAAGTCCAGCGCCGGCGAGGTGCCGAGCAGCGTATCCAGGAATTGCAATTGAGGCAGGTTGCGGCCCACGACCAGCAGGCACACGGTGAGGGGCGTGGAGAGCACCAGGCCGACCGGGCCCCACAACGCAGTCCAGAACGTGGCCGAGACGATGAGTGAAATCGCGGACAGGCCGGTGCTCGATCCGTAGAGCAGGGGTTCGACCACGTTGTTGCTGATGACCTCCAGGACAATGATGAGCCCGAGGGTCCACAGCACCATGTTCCATCCCGGGTCGACGGCGAAGGCCAGGCCCAAGGGGAAGACCGCCGAGATCATCGGTCCTATGTAGGGAATGAACCGCATCACGGCGGCGATCGTCCCCCACAGCAAGGCGCCGGGTACGCCGATCAGCCACAGCCCGACTCCCATGGGCAAGCCATAGGTGACGTTGACCAGCAATTGCATCAGCAGGTACTTGCTGATTCTCGTGCCGGCCTCTTCCATGGCATCCGTGGAGCGGTGCAGGTTGCCGCCAAGCAGGCGAAGGAGGCGCATGCGCAGGTCGCTGCGGTCCACCAGCATGAGGAAGACGAATACGAAGATGATGCCGGCGTTCGCCAGCGGCGCGAGCGCCGGGACGAGCCATGCCTTGGCCGTGTCGAATGGCATGGGCGGTGCCGGAACCACGCTCACGCGCTGCGGCGCATCGTCGGCGTGCGTTGCCGGCGACTCCACCTCTTTCTGCACGGTGTCCACCGTTTGCATGGCGCCGTCCAGCATGCCCGGCCCGGAAAGATTCTTGCGCAGGTCCGCGAGCTTGGACCGGATCGTGGACTGATAGGTAGGCAGTTCCTGGCTGAGCGCGCGAAGTTGAGAGCCGAGCACCAGCCCGAAGCCACCCATCAGGATCACGACCACGATCATCGTGAGCATGACCGCGGGCAATCGGGAAAGGCCGAGTCTTTCCAGCTTGGCGATCGCGGGGCTCAACGCGAAGCTGATCAGAAAGGCCACCGCCAGCGGTATCAATATTTCCTGGCCGAAGAACAGGCCGGCAATGATGATCGCGGCACTGGTCAACCCCGCGGCGAGCCTCACCGCACCCAGGGAAGACAGGCTCCGCAGGATGTCGCCGTGAGCAACCAAGGGTTCGGCCGCACCCTTGTTCGGTTCAAGGTCTTGCGTCATCACCCCGGCTCCTCCGCGCTGCCCGACTTGCGTATCCTACTGAATGGGATGGCAGGGCACGGCGGAAAACTGTCTCAAATCGTTCCAGCCGATCAGAGGGGAGGGCCCAGGAGCGTTGAGCTGCCTAACCATTTCGTCCTGATCGCCGGCCCTTCATCTACCGCGGATGCCGCGCCAGCATGCTCTCGGCGATCCGCTGCGCGGTATTGACCGAATCCGTCATGCCGAGATGGCCATGTCCCACGGCCAGCCAGAGGCCGGGCTCGGCGGCTGGGCCGATGACGGGCAGCGAATCGGGCATGCAGGGACGATGGCCCATCCAGTGTGTAGCCGTTGCGTTAGCCAGTCCGTCGAAGGTTTCGCGTACGATGCGTTCGAGCAGGCGCGCGCGGCGCATGTCCGGGGGACGGTCGAGGCCCGCGATCTCGACCGTGCCGCCTACCCGCAGTCCGTCCTCCATGGGGGCAAGGAATATCTTGCGGTCGGCCAGCACCACCGAGCGCGAGACCAGCCCGGCACAGCCCGAGAACTGTGCGTGATAGCCGCGCTGGCTCTCCAGCGGCAGCCGGATGCCGAGCGGCTCCAGCAGGAGCGTGGACCATGCGCCGGCGGCCACCACCACCCGGGAAAAATGTTCGCCACCTCGTCCGGAATTCAGCTCCCATCCGTCGCCGTCGCGCTTGAGCGCCCGCACCTCGTCGCGCCGTACCTCGCCGCCGCGCGCGGCGAACGCCCGCACGATGGCCTGGACATAGCGCAGCGGATTGAGGATGGTTCCGTCGTCGGGCAGGAATACGCCAACCGTGTAGCGCTTGCCCACATGCGGTTCCAGTTCCAGGATGCCGGGACGGTCGAGCAGCGTGAAGGGCAAGCCGTGCGAGGCGCGCAGCCGCCACGCGGCTTCGTCCTGGGCGTGGGCACGGCTGTCGGGATAGAGGTGAAGCTGGCCGCGCTGAAGGATGAGTTCCGGGACGCCGACTTCGCGGGCAAGGGCCTGGTGCGCCGCGACGGCGCCGGCGTGCAGGCGTGCCAGCGTGCGCGACGCTTCCGCGACCTTGGCGGCGCGGGCCGACGCCAGGAACCTGAGCAGCCAGGGTAGCGCGCGAGGCAGGTAGCCCAGGGGAAGGAACAGCGGGCTTTCGGGATCGCGCAGCATGCTGGGCAGCGAGGCCAGGACGCCGGGCATGGCCAGCGGGGCGACGGAGCTCATGCTGATCGCGCCCAGGTTGCCGAAGCTGCAGCCGCGGCCCGGTTCGTCACGGTCGATCAGCACGACGTCGGCGCCACGGCGGCGCAAGGCATGAGCGATACATGCGCCGACGATGCCCGCGCCTATCACGGCGATACGCTGTTCCGGGCCGGGCGATGGGGTTGCCGCTATCCGCATATCTCGCGGAATACGCGCATGTAGTTCGCGCCGACGATCTTGACGACGGTGGATTCGGCCATGCCCCGGCGCAGCATGGCGGCGGTCAGGTTGGGCCACTTGTCCCAGGTTTCCAGGTCCAGCGTCTGCGCGTTCGGATCGAAGCGGTCCTGCGGGCGCCAGCCCACCCAGTTGAAGCTGCCGCTCTCGGGCCGGATCATCGACGGCGTCCAGGCCAGTGCGTTGTAGTAGGGCTTGCCCCAGTCGGTACCGACGCCGACGTGATCCTCGCCCATTACATTGACCAGGTGCTGGAGGTGGTCGACGACGGTGTCGAGCGTGGCCCAGCTGCGCGGCTTGCCGTGTTTCTCGGCGCGGCCGTCGCCTTCGGCCGGCAGGATGAAGGCCGGCAGCACCACCACGCCGGCGTAGCCCCCGCCGTCGGCGATGGCCTTCAGTACGTCATCGGGCAGGCCGCGAGGGTGGCCGCTGAGCGCGCGAGCGGCGGTGTGCGTGGCCACGACCGGAGCCCGAGATGCGGCCACCGCGTCGCGCGCGGTGTTCGCGCTGGCGTGCGAGAGGTCGACCATCATGCGGCACGCATTCATCTTCTCGATCAGCGCGGCGCCGAAGCGGCTCAGGCCGCCGTCGTTCGTCTCCAGGCAGCCGTCGGCGAAGCGGGTACGCAGGTTGTACGTGAGCTGCATGCTGCGCACGCCGAGTTCGTGCAGGACTTCCACCCGGCCGAGGTCGGCCCCGACGGGCTCGGCGTTCTGCAGGTTGTACATGACGGCGTGCCGGCTGTCGCGGTGCGCGGCCTCGAGTTGCGCGGCGCAGGTGGCCAGCGTCACCTGTCCGCCCAGCGAGGCCATGAGCGTTTCGGCGCGTCGCGCGCTGGCGACCGTCGCATCCAGGGCAGTGTCGGGCGGGCCGGATGCGTACAAGGTGTAGTTGCAGGCCGTGACACCCGAGCGCCGCCAGTACGAAAGATAGGTTTCGCGCGTTTCGGGATCCTGCGCGCACTGGGCGATGAGATGTTCGGCCATGGCCTTCTTGATGGCCGGGCGCGAGCCGCCCTGGGCCTGCAAGGCCTTGCCGATCTCGATCATGGCGGGCGTCAGCGCCCATTCGTCGACGAAGCTGGGCGCGAGCGAATCGATGACGATGTGCTCGGCGTGGATGCGGCGGGCGGTTTCCTCTGCCTGGGCCGCCGTGGGAGTCGGTCTGTTCATGGTTGTCCCCGTCTTATTGAGGCTGGATGCCGGCCAGGGAGACCAGTTCCTTGAGCTTCGCGATGTCCTGCTTGATGATCGCCGCGTACTCCTCCGGCGTGCCACCCAGCGGACGGGCGCCCGCTGCCTGCATCTGCCGGATCGTTTCCGGCGACTTCAGGATCGCGTTGATCTCGCGATTGAGCCGATCGACGATATTGCGCGGGACGTTGGCCGTGGTGAGCACGCCCTGCCAGCTCCTGACCGCGTAGCCCGGCAGGCCCGTCTCGTCGCAGGTGGGGGCATCGGGCAGCAGCGCGCTACGTCGGACGTCGCCCAGGCAGACCACCTTGAGGCTGCCGTTCCTCAGGTAAGGCAGGTAGGCGGTGACGGCGTCGATGGTGACCTTGACCTCGCCGGAAACGATGTCGCGTATGGCTTCGCCCGTGCCCTTGTAGGGCACGTGATTGACCTTGATGCCGGCCATGCTGGTGAACAGGACCTGCGCCATGTGGCTGGACGAGCCGATGCCGGTCGAGGCCATGCTGACGCCGCCCGGGGCCGCCTTCGCGTAGGCGATGAACTCCGCGGCGCCGCGCACAGGCAGGGACGGGTGGGCGATCAGCGCATTGAGCGTGGTGGTCACCGTCGTGATGGGCTGGAAATCGGCCACGGGATCGAAGGGCAGCGATTTGTAGAGCGCGGCATTGATGGCGTGGGCCGCCGAGGTGTAAAGAAGGGTGTAGCCGTCGGCGGGAGCCTTCGCCACGGCGCTGGCCGCGATGCTGCCGCCTGCGCCGGGACGGTTTTCCACGACGACCGACTGCCCGAGCCGCTCGGACAGTTGCAGCGCGATCATGCGCGCGGACAGGTCGGTGGCGCCACCCGCCGAGAAGCCGACCAGCATGCGGATCGGCCGGCTGGGGTAGTCGTCGGCCGCGCCTGCGCCGGGCGCGAAGGCCAGCCCGCCCGCCACGACCGCGGCCATCGACGCCTCCAGAGAGAACTTCAAGCCCCACGCTGTTGCATGTTTCATGATTCTTCCCCCGGGTTCGAGCACTATCATTTCTGTGGATGCGCTACTGTCCCCAGTATACAGACGCCGAAATCCGCGATCCAATCCTGTTTTTTTCTGAATCCATAAAAATCGCCTATACCTGGTCCCGCCATGTTCAAAGTGCGTCAGCTCGAGGCTTTCCACGCAGTGATGGTCGCGGGAACCGTGACGGGGGCCGCCGCGCGGCTCGGGTTGTCGCAGCCCGCCATCAGCACCCTGATAGCGGGGCTGGAGTCCGACCTTGGCTTTGGCCTGTTCGTGCGCGAAAAGAACCGCCTGCAGCCTACCGAAGAGGCCAAGTATCTGCACGGCGCGGTGGTGGGCGCGCTTCAAGGGCTGGGCGGCATAGAGCAGCTGGCGGCGGATATCCGCGATGCGAAGGCGGGCAGCTTGCGGATCGCGGCGCTTCCGATGTTGGCGCTCGAGTTCCTGCCGCGCGTCGCCGCTCACTTCCTGCGGGACTATCCGGGCGTCAACGTTACCTTGCAGGCACGCAGTTCCCCCACGGTGGTCACCCTGGTCACCACCCAGCAGTTCGACATCGGATTCTCGGAGACGGCATATGACCCGGGCTGGGTCGACGCCGAAAAACTGCGCCTGCGCTGCGTCTGTGTCCTGCCTGCGCAGCATCCGCTGGCGGGCAACGAGGTCATTCGCCCGGCCGACCTGAGCGGACTACCCATCGTGACCGCGCCGCGCGACCACATCCGCACGCAGCGCCTGCAGGAGCTGTTCGCCGAGAACGGTGCCACCTTGTCGATCAAGGTCGAGACGCCGCTGTTCGCGTCGATGTGCGCGTTCGTGGCCGAAGGGGTGGGCTACAGCATCGTCGATCCCGTCACGGCCCACGATTTCTCGGGCCGCGGCGTGGTCGCGCGCCGGTTCGAGCCGGCGTTCTTCAATGACTTCGCGATGCTTTTTCCGGCGGGGAAACCCCGTTCGTTGGTCACGCAGGCGTTCGTGGGCCTGGTTGCCGAATTTCTGAAGGACTACGACTAGTGTCTTGTCCTGCTTCCGGCGGTTGTTGCTCAGCCGAGTAACAAAACCGACATACCCGCCTGTCACCATGCGCGGTCCGAGAGTGCTTTCCAGTTCGTGCGGATGCGATCAATCTTTCCAATCTCCGTCGGGACGGGACGCAAAGGCCGGCCAGAATGCGTGCCATGGCTGCGGGGTTGATCGGTTCCGGACTGATGGCCTGGGGAGCATGCGGGTCCGATCCAGCCTCGGGCGCCGAGTCGCCACGCGTTTTCTCTCCTGAGGATTCGAGTTCCGCCCAGCCCGCGGCAGACCGGGCACAGGCTGTGTTCGAGTTCGACATTCCCGCGATGCAGCTGGCCGACGCGCTGCATCGCTATGCCTCGCTGACCCGCCGCGCCGCATTGGTTCGCAGCGAAACGGTTGCCGGCCGCAGGTCGTCGGCGGTGAAGGGGCGTTACACATCCGACGAAGGACTGGCGCGATTGCTGGCGGGAAGCGGTCTGGAGGCGGAAGGCATAGCGGACGGTCCCGCGGATGCGTTCGTGCTGAAACCCGTCCAGGGTCTGGCGTGGTCCATGGCGTCGGCGCTGAATCGCGCCGGCGACTATCCGGCCCGGGTCCAGGCGCGCCTGTGGGACGTCTTGTGCGATTCGCCCGCGACCATGCCTGGCGCGTATCGTGCCTTGCTGCGGTTCCGGATCGACGGCCAGGGGCGGGTGGGGGCGGTCCAACTGCTGGAATCGACGGGGGACGCGGTGCGCGACCGGGCGGTGCGCAGTGCGATCGGCCTGGTGCGGATGGAGATGCCGCCGCCGTCCGGCATGCCGCAGCCGTTGACCATGATCGTGCTGCCGAACGATCCCGGCGATCCGGCCGGCTGGCGGCACTGCGGAGCGCCCTGACCATGTCCCAGGGGGCGCAACCCATTCTGCTGGATTACCTGACCAAGCGTTACGGCGAACTGAAATTGCGGCTGGCGCGCGTACTGCGCAATGCCGATCTGGCCGGCGATGCGTTGCAGGACACCTGGCTGCGGTTGAACAGCGAGAAGTCCGGCGGCATCGGGTCGGTGCAGAGTCCGCGGGCGTATCTGATGCGCATGGCGGCCAACGCGGCGGTAGACATCCAGCGCCGGCATGGCCAGTCGTTGCCGCATGAGGAGGTCAGCGCCCTGCTGGAGCTGGCGGATCCGGCGCCCGGCCCGGCCGAACAGGCCGAGGCGCGCTCCGACCTTGCCGCCTTGGTCGCTATGTTGAACCGTCTGCCCAGCCGGCAGCGCGAAGTCATCGTGCTGGTGCGCCTGGAAGGCATGGCGCAGAAGGAAGTGGCCCGGCGCCTGGGCGTGTCGCTGCGAACCGTGGAGATGGATCTGAAGCGCGCGCACGAATATCTGGATGCCCGGATGACAAATGAAAAATAGTTGCGGTTATGGCGGTCGTCAAACCGTCATAGTCGATCCATGGGAAATCCGGCCGGCGCTGGCCAGGACGGCCGGCACCCACGACAAGTTCATGCGATGAGACGCTCGACATCTTTCGACAGCTCTTCGGCCTCGGCCGACGCGATCCAGCGGCAGGCGCGCCTGTGGCTGCGCACGCTCGCGTCGGGCGACGTCAAGCCCTGGGACGCCGAGGCGTTCAAGCGATGGCTGCATGCCAGCCCGGCTCACCAGCAGGCATTCCGGGATGTCCGGCGGCGGTGGGACGAACTGGGCCCCGGCGTGGCGGAGATGCTGCGAACCAATGCCCAGGCCGCGGCCTTTCACGAGCGCACACTGCGTGTCCCGAGGCACGGTCGACGCGCGTTTCTGGGGGCCGCCGCGGGGGTGGCCGCGGCAGCTTCGGTGGCGGTGCTTTATCCGCCGGCGGGGGTGTGGCCGCCCTTTGGCACATGGGGGGCCGATTTCCACACCGCCGCCGGTGAGCAGCAGGCCCTGAGCCTTGCACATGTCAACGTCACACTCAATACCCAGACGCGCATCCGGCAACAGGGCGCGGGTACCGGCATGCATGGCATCGAGCTGCTGGCGGGCGAGGCCGCCATCGATTTCGATGGCGCGGGCCGGGCCTTCACCGTGATGGCCGGTGCCGGCCGCAGCACGGCGGAGACGGGAAGCTTCGAGGTGCGCAACCTGAAGGGGCGGGTCTGCGTGACCTGCATCGCCGGGCTGGTCCGTATCGAGCATCCGGCCGGCGGCGCCATGTTGCAAGCGCGGACGCAGGCCGTCTATGACGAGACATCCTTGAGCGGAGTGGCCGCGGTCGATCCGGGCAACGTGTCCGCATGGCGCAGGGGGGAGCTGGTCTTCAACCATACCCGGCTGGGCGAAGTGCTGGACGAGATCAACCGCTATCGCCCGGGGAAGATCATGTTGCTGAACGATGCGGCCGCACAGCGTCCGGTAACGGGCCGTTTCGTGATCGCGGCGCTCGACTCGGCGCTTTCCCAGCTTCAACACAATTTCGACTTGCACGCCCGTTCGCTGCCCGGCGGATTGCTGATTCTCAGCTGATCGAAAAAACCTGCGGTTTTTCCAAACCACGTTCCGTCTTAGCGCATCGGATCCGGAAACGCACCGGCGGATGGTGCGGGATTCGCGCGGATACGGCCGGCGGCGATGCCGCCGGCATGGCAATGGCTCAACTATTGGCGGGATCGGTCATGGGTACACGGGGGCGCGGCGACATGGGACGTGGGATGACACGCAAGGAGTGGCGGCGCTTAAAGCCGGCGCCCGTGGCGCGCGCCATCGCCATGGCGTTGGCGGCGGGCGGCATGGTGGGAAGCGTCCAGGCGCAGCAGGCCTTCAGCCCCGCATGGTTCGCCGCCAAGGGGGCGGCGCAGGCCAACGCCGCGACGACCGGCCGCCTGCCCAACGGCGCGCCGGCATCCAGCCTGGCCGGCATCAATGCGGCGCAACGCGCCAATGCGCAGCGCTCGTACGAGAACCTGAACCTGGCCGCCCGCGCGATCGCGGCACAGCAGGCCGTGCAGGCGGCGGCGCGCGAGGCCGCATGGGGCCGGGGCCCGGACCTCGTCGACGGCTTGGGAGAGGGCGGCCTGAAGGTAGACGGGAACAGCCTGACCGCGGGCTGGCTCAACGCCCAGGCTCCCGTGCAGACGCAGTCGGCAGGCAGGACCGAAGTGGTCATCGGCCAGACCGCCGAGAAGGCGATCCTGAATTGGGAGACGTTCAACGTCGGCCGGAACACCACGGTCAGGTTCGACCAGCGTGGAGGCGCCCAGGCCGACGGTTCCAACACCTGGATCGCGCTGAACCGGGTGAACGATCCCAGCGGCCGCCCCAGCCGGATCGCCGGCCGGATCCAGGCCGAAGGCTCGGTCTATATCGTCAACCGCAACGGCATCCTGTTCACCGGCACGAGCCAGGTGAATACCCGCTCCCTGGTGGCCAGCTCGCTGCGGCTGACCGACGAACAGTTCAAGCTGGGCATCAACAATCCCCGGCGGATGAGCAACGGGGGCAACGATTTCGCCATTCCCCAGTTCGGCGAGTTCACCACCGAGCAGCCTGTCATCTATGGGCAGTCGGGGTACCAGCCCGGAGACGGCACGACGCCGGACAAGCTGGGAACCATCGACCGCTTCGTGCCGGGAGCGCCGCCCGGCGAGGTCGTCGTCGAGGCGGGCGCCACGCTGGCCACAGGCCAGGGCGGCAAGCTGATGTTGTTCGCGCCCAAGGTGCGTAACGCCGGCGCTCTGTCGGCGCCCGACGGCCAGGTCATCCTGGCGGCGGGAGAGAATGTGTTCCTGACCACGCCGCGCCTGGACGATCCCGCGGGCGTGCGCGGCCTGGACGTCGCCGTGTCGGCCGTGCCCGGCTGGGCGTTCACCGGCGGACAGGTCGCGGGAGCGCTGGGCCTGTCGCCGGTCTATGGCGATGCGCAGTTCGTGGCCGGCCTGCGCGATGTGGTCTTTCCCGAGATGGCCCAGCGGGCCGCGCAGGTGGGCTACGAGGTGGTCAACACCGGCAGCATCCGGTCCGACCGCGGCAACATCACGCTGCAGGCGCGCGACGTGCGGCAGCTTGGCGCGCTGACCGCGACGACCGCGCTCAACAATCGCAGCGGCTCCATCCTGCTGCGTGCCTGGGGGCTCGGCACGCACATGTATGCGGACGGCATGAACGAACTGGTGAACTGGTCGGCCGGAACGCTGACGCTCGGGCCGTCCAGCGTGACACAGGTTCTGCCCGATGCATCCGACATCGGCGAGATCGAAGCCTCCGCGCTTGCCACCCGCTACCAGCCAGGACGGGTGGACCTGTATGGGCAGTTGATCGATCTCAAGCCGCAAGCGGGCGTGCTGGTGCCGGCCGGCACCATCAACCTCGAGTCGGCGGTCAATCCCCTGTTCACCCAGCAGCCCTGGTACAAACCCGGCAGCGTGGGCGATGCCAGCCGGATCTACATCGACAGCGATGCGTTCTTGAGCGTGGCCGGCGTGAGGGATGTGCTGGTGCCCATGGCACGCAATTTCGTCGAGGTCGAACTGCGCATCAACGAGTTGCGCGACTCTCCATTGCTGCGCGACTCGTGGCTGCGGGGGTCGAAGCTCATCGTCGACCGTCGCGCCAACGGCATCTTTACGGACGGTCCGATGGCCGGCGTCAATTGGGTGCAGAAAGACAACGGCAGCGGCCAGGTGGGCTACGTGCCGGGCGAGTGGATAGGCACGCCTCTGGGCGACGTCGCCGGCTGGGTGGGCGTGGGCAAGACAGACCTGGCGGAGCTGTCGGCCGATGCGGGCACCATCACGATGCGGGCAGGCGGCTCGGTCATCACCCGCGGCGGTTCGATGCTGGACATCTCGGGTGGCTCGGTGCGGTACACGGACGGGGTCAACACGGCGACCAAGCTGCTGGGGGCGGACGGCAGGCTCTACACCATGGACCGTGCGCTGCCCGATATCGGGTATGTGGGCATCGCGGGCCAGTACGCATCGTCCAGCCCGCGCTGGGGAGTCCAGGAGACCTGGCGCAGTCCGGTCATCGGCGCCAATGCGATGGAAGGGGGGTACGTCGAAGGCCGCAACGCGGGATCGGTCCAGGTCTTCGCCGGCGATGCGATGGTGCTGGAAGGCGAGGTCTGGGGCGGTACGATCATCGGCGATCGGCAACAGTCGGGTGGCAACGGCGGGGGCAGGCTCGAACTCGGAGGCGGTTCGGTCGAGGACAAACCCTGGTCGCCCGGCAAGATCGTCGTCAGCAACGATCCGCTGCGGCTGGGCGCGGACTTCGTCTCGACTTCGGCCCTGGGTGACGAGTTCTACATGGCCGACCCGTCGAAATCGCGCAAGCTGACACACCTGCTGGCCGATGGGCTCAGCCGCTCGGGCCTGGGCGAGATCGCCCTCAACATCGTCCGCGGCGATTTCGTCCTGGCCGCGGATGCGGTGCTGGAACTGTCGCCAGGGGCATCGTTGTTCGTGTCGGGGGGCGAAGGATCGACCTCGGACATCTACATCGATGGCACGATCCGGGCGCCGGGCGGATCCCTCCGGCTGGACTCCTCCGCGGGCCGGCTGTTCCTGGGTGCGGACAGCCGGCTGGATGCCGGCGGACAATGGGTCAACCGGTGGCGCGACGGTGCGATGCCGTCCGCATGGGCCATCGATGCCGGTACCGTCGACCTGGGCGTGGGCGAGCTGGTTGCTGCGCCCGGCGCGATCATCGACGTGTCCGGAGGCGGGCGAGCGGAAAGCGGTTCGCGGGGCGAGCCGATACTGCGGGCCGGCAACGCGGGAAGCGTGCGTCTGGGCGGCCTGCGCGCGGGCATGGACCTGGAGGCCCTGGACCTGCGGGCCTACGCGCTTGGAAACGCCGGCAGCCTGGCTCTGATGACGACGGACTCGGTCACGATCGGCGCGGTGGAACGGGATGATGCGGCACTGCACGTGTCGGCTTCGCTGTTTGCCCAGGATGGCTTCGGAAACGTGTCCATCTCTGTCATGTCCGACGGCGGCGACATTGTCATTCCCGAAGGTGCCGATATCGTGCAGGCCGCCGTGGGGCTCGATCTGGCGCTGCTCGACTACCATCGGCTGGCGACGGGAGAGCGCCTGGCGGACCACCTGCCTGCCACCATGCCGCGTCTGGAGCAGCGTGTGGCGCGCGGCGCGTCGGGCTTGTCCCTGGGTACCCGCGGCGGCGACATCGTGGTGGGCCAGGGCGCGCGCGTGCGCACCGAGGTGGGCGGCTCGCTGGCGCTGGCGGCCGGGGTCAACGGCGGTACCGTGGTGGTGGCGGGCCGGCTGGAGGCGCCTTCCGGCCGTATCGACCTGGCCGGCACGCAGGTGACGCTGTCCGCCGGCGGCGAACTGCTCGCGCGCGGCACGCCGGTGATCTATCGCGACGCGCGCGGCTGGCGCCGGGGCGAGGTGCGCGACGGCGGCGCCATTTCCATCGACACCGCCAGGCTGGCCCTGGCCCGGGGAGGGCTGGTGGACGTTTCGGGCGCCTCGGGAAGCATCGACGAGCCGTCGTACGGTCCATGGGGACCGCGCGATCCGCAGGCCGTCACGCTGGACAGCAACGGCGGCTCGATCTCGATCTCGGGAACCGGGCTGGTCGAAAGCACGCTGCGCGGGCTGGCAGGCGGGCCTCGCGCCGCCGGGGGGCGGCTGCGCTTCGACATGCAGGCGGCGAGCGGGCCCGACGGTTCCGCGGCGGAAAGGCTGCGGCAGGCGGTGCAATGGATGGATCCCGACTGCTATGGCCTGGCCGGCAATGGCGTCTGCGACTACAGCAACTGGCAGGAAGCGCTGGACTTCGACTGGAGCCCGTTGATCGGCGGGGCCGCGCCTTTCGTGATTCCGTCCGCCCTGCTGGCTCATCTGGAAGACCGCAAGGAGCTGGTGCTGTCCGAAGGGCTGCCGGCTCCCGCGCTCGAAGCCGAACCGCTCGATCCGGCGGCATTCGGCCTGAGCGATGCGGCGCTCGATTTCTTCCGCGACAGCCTGCTTTACTCGGACCTGTTGCGGGAAGTGTTGCAGAGTCCCGGCAAGATCCACGCGCTGACCGTGAGGCCGGGCGCGTTCGCCGCTGGAGGATTCGCGGACCTGGCCCTGGTCAATTCAGTGCAGGGAGCCATCAGGCTGGATGGCGTGGACGTGTCGGCGAACCGATCCATGGTCTTGAGCGGGCAACTGGTGGGACACGAAGGGACCTCGTCGTCGCTGCGTGCGCCGCACATCGCCCTGAGCGCGATGGCCACGCCGGGCGGTTCCGCGCCGATTGCGCAAGGCGGCGCGGGCCGGCTGGCGCTGAATGCGGAGCTGATCGATGTCGTGGCCGATGCCGCCGCGCTGGCGGCCGGCGGCGGCCGGGCCCGGATCACGGGATTCGGCGAGACCCGCTTCCGGGCCGGCGAGATCCGCCTGGGAAGCGCATTGCCGGAACAAATGACCGGTAACGAGGCGCTGCGGGTAGACCTGGACGTAGACGGCGACCTGGTGCTGGAGGCAGGCCAGGTCTATCCCGGCACGGCGATGACCGCCACGCTGCGCGCCGGCAACGCCATCCGGGTCGAGCGCCTGGGCGGCGACCTTCCGGTGCCGCTTTCGGCGGGCGGCACGCTACGTATCGAGGCTCCGGTCATCCAGCAGGACGGCGTGCTGCGCGCGCCATTGGGAACCATCGAGCTGGTTGCCGGCCAGCGTCTCGTCCTGGGCACGGGCAGCCTGACCTCGGTCGCCGGGGCCGGTATCGCCGTTCCGTACGGAACCTTGTCTAACGACGAGCAGTGGCGGGACCCGACCAAAGCCGATGACGGGTCCAGCACGTCGCAGGCCATGCTGGCCGTGCCGCCCGAAAAACGCATTTCGCTGCAGGCGCCCGACGTGGCGGTGGGCGCCGGGGCGGTGGTCGACATTTCCGGCGGCGGCGATCTGTATGCGTGGGAACACGTGCCCGGTCCGGGCGGATCGCACGACGTGCTGGCCATGCCGGGGATGTATGCGATCGTGCCCGATGCGCCGGGAGCGGCGCCATTCAGCGACCTGCCCGCGGGCGAGCGCGTATGGCTGGCCGGCGGGCCCGGCCTGGCGTCGGGCTGGTACACCCTTTTGCCGGCAAGGTACGCCCTGCTGCCTGGCGCCTTCGCGGTGCAGGCGACGGGTAGGTCGTGGTCCGGTCCGGACCGGCCAGGCTTCGAAACGCCTGACGGCAGCCTCGTCATGCAGGGGCGGCGGGGCAACGCGTATGACGGTTTCGAGCCCGTGACGGCGGCGGTCTGGCGAGTCCTGCCGGGCAGCACGGTGCGGCGCTACACGGAATACAACGAAGCGTTCGCCAACGAGTTCTTCTCGTCCGATGCCTTCAAGCTGACGCAGTACCGATTGACCGGCCAGGACATCGTGACGCCCCGCCTGCCCCGCGACGGCGGCGCCGTGGTGTTCAATGCCGGACAGACCCTGCTGCTGGACGGATCCCTGCGCTCCGCGCCCGCCGGCGAAGGCCGTGGCGGGCTCGTGGACATCGCCGGAGAAAAGATCGCCATTCTCGGCAAGGGGCAGGACGCCGCGGCGCTGCGGGGCGAAGGCTATCTCGTCATCGACGCCGCAAGCCTGTCGACGTTCGGCGCCGGCAGCCTGCTCATAGGCGGCCGCCGCCAGGGCGCCCCGCAGGGCCTCATGTTGGATGTCACGGCCAGCGACATCATCGTCCGCAACGATGCCGGGTCGGCGCTGTATGGTCCGGAGATCATCCTGGCCGCGAGCGATCGCGTCGCCGTCGATGGGGGCAGCGTGATCCATGCCCGCGGCGACGCCGCCCGAGGCACCGGGGATCTGGTCGTCCAGCCGCAGCGGCAAGCGGTCTACACGGATCCCGACGGCAATCTCGACGATAACTGGGATGGCGTGATCAACGAACTCGATGCCGCGGATGACGTGCTGACGAGTCCCGCGGCCGATTGGGGGGCCCTGATCAGGGTCGCGAATGGCGATGCGCTCAAGGTCATTCGCCAGAATGTGGATACGACGCGAGGCGGGCTGGCCGTGGTGGGGGCGGGCGCGGTCCTGGAAGGCGGCGCGTCGCTGCTGATCGATGCGACACGCACGACCGAGCTGGCTGCAGGCGCACGAATTTCCGCCGACGATCTGTCGGTGGCGGCGGGGCGCATAGGCTTTGGCGGCGGGTCGGGCATGGTGCTCGATACGGCAACGCTCGGCCAATTGTCGGACTCCCGTCACCTGACCTTGCGCAGCTATTCCAGCTTCGATTTCCATTCGTCGCTGGACCTGGGCAAGGCCGGCGTGTCTTCGCTGACCTTCGACGGCGCATCGTTCGCCGGCCACGGCGACCATGACATCACGGTAAGAGGAGGCACGATCGTCCTGGCCAACAGCGGCGGCCATGCGGGAGAGGCGGGCGCCGGCCGCGGGCATCTCGTCCTGGACGCCGACATGCTGGTGCTGGGAGAAGGGTCGAAGCGGTTCAGCGGCTTCGACGGCATGACCTTCGCCGGCCGCACGCAGATCGTGGCGGAAGGGACGGGCGGCGTCGATGCCGGGCGGGCTGCCCTGACGCTGGCGACTCCGCTGGTGACCGGTCGTGGCGGCGCCGCGCAGCATCTGGCGACCACGGGCCGCCTGGCGATCGAAGCCTCGGACGGCAACGCTTCCGGCCTTGCTCCGCAGGACAGCCTGGGCGCCCGGCTTTCGTTCACGGGCGCAAGCATCGACGTGAACGGACATGTCGCCGCGCTAGGCGGTGCCGTGGAAATGGTGGCCACCCATGGCGACCTGGTCGTGGCGGAAGGGGCGCGCATCGATGTCGGCGGTTTTGCCAAGGCGTTCTACGACGTGGCCGAGTTCGCGGATGCAGGCCGCATTGCCTTGTCGGCCGTGGGCGGCAACGTCGATCTGCGGGCGGGCAGCAGCCTGAATCTCGCGGCGGACGCGCGTGGCGGCAACGCCGGGACCTTGACGCTTGCCGCGGCCGGCGGCGGCAGCGTCATGCTGGACGGCGCGATCGCGGCGCATGCGGGCGAGGGCGGACAGGCCGGCAAGGTCGCGCTGGACATCGAGACGCTGCCTGCCTTCGGGGCACTCAACGTGCGATTGAATGAAGCGGGCTTCAACCATACCCGCGAGTTCCGGGTCCGCAAGGGAGATGTCCTGCTCGACGGCACGACCATCGTCGAACATTTCCTGTTGACCGCCGACACCGGCACCGTGGACATCGCCGGTACCGTCGACGCGCGAGCCGGCTACGGCGGATCCATCCGTGTCATCGGCGGCGACGGCGTGAGCATGCGCGACAGCGCTCGCCTCCTGGCAGGCGCCACGGGCGAGCTGGGTAGCGGCCGTGTGACGATCGAGGCGACGGGCGGCGAACTGGCCCTGGCCGGCGGCGTCATCGACGTGGGCGGCGCGGAGGGCGGCAAGGTGCGCCTGCGGGCCGGACAAACCGTTGATCATGCGGACGTCCGGGTCGGCCGGCTGGACGTGGTCGTGGCCGGCACGCGGTCGGCCGTGCTGGAGGGCGTTGCCGTCTACGACAGCGGTTCGGTCGACGCGGTCAAGGCGGCGGCGATAGAGGATGCCGGGACGTTCATGGCGAATGCCGGCACCATCGCCGCCAGGCTGGGCGGCGATGGCATCACGCTCGCCCCGGGTATCGAGATACGCAGCGCGGCCGACCTGGCACTCGAAAGCGACTGGAACCTGCTGACCGATTTCGCCGCGTCCAGGGAAGGAACGCTTACGCTGCGCGCGGGTGGCGACCTCGTCGTGGGAGGGCACCTGAGCGATGGGTTCGACCGTGCGGATCGTGGCGGCGTCCTGCGGGATACCGCTTCATGGAACTTGAGGCTTGTCGCCGGCGCCGACCTGGCGGCGGCCGATGCGCTGGCGCTGCGTCCGCTGGCGGCGCAGGCCGACGGCAAGGGATCGGTGCGCGTCGGCACCGCAGGCACGGGAAAGGACGGCGACGAGGGGGCTGGCAAGCTCGTACGCACGGGCACGGGAGATATCGAGGTGCGTGCCGGCCGCGATCTGGTGCTGGCCCACAAGGAGTCGGTGATCTACACCGCGGGCCGACGGGACACGACGACGTGGAGCGATTTCACGACGGCCAATCCGGCGGCGGTGTACGGCGTACAGGGAGGCCACCTGGACATCCAGGCGGGCGGAAGCATCCAGGCCAGCCATTCCGGCCAGCGGTTCGTCGAGTGGCTGAACCGGCAGGGCAACGTCGGCGAAGGCATGTATTTCGGCGAATACAACAGCGGCGAGTACGGAGTACGTCCCGACGGATCGTATGGCTACATCTATCTGCCGCCGGAACAGTCCAGCTGGTGGATCAACTACGGCGCCTTCCAGCAGGGAGTCGGGGCGCTGGGCGGCGGCAACGTGAAGGTCTCCGCCGGCGGCGATCTGGACAACCTGGTCGTCGTCCTGCCCACGACCATGCGCATGCGCGGCGGGCGGACGGCCGACGAGGCCCGCACCATGGAGGTCCGCAACGGCGGATCGATGGAGGTGGAAGCAGCCGGCGCGATCCGCGGCGGCCAGTACTACGTGGCGCGAGGCTCGGGCCAGTTGCGCGCCGGCGAGACCGCCAGCGGCCACAATGTGGTCGTTACCCGCAACCAGGGAGAAATCGACGAGCGGATCACGGTGCTGCCCGTCGCGCCCGTGCTGGCGCTGGGCGATGCGACGCTGCGCCTTGCCACCGCCGGGGACCTGCGCGTGCAGTCCGTGATCGACCCGCTGCTGATCCGCTACGGCGATGACGGCACGGGTTTCCTGCCGCGGCTCGACCACGGTTCCTACATGAGCGGCTATACCGGACGCAGCGCGTTGAGCCTGGTTTCCACGGGCGGCAATGTCACGCTGGTGAACCAGGCCGAGTTCGCGTTCCGCGACGTGTCCCTGCGCAGCAATACCACCGGCCAGGACCGGCTCGTCGGCCTGGGCGGCAATCTTTATCCCGCCCTGACCCGCGTCGTCGCGCTCAACGGCAATGTGGAGAACCAGGGACCGATGTTCGTGATGCCCGGCGCGGGCATGGACTTGAACGTGATCGCCGACGGCGATGTGCGTTTCGATGTCCAGAATTTCAAGGTGATCGACGATGCCACGCGCTCGGCGCCCTACGCGCGCATCGTCATGGCCAGGGCGATTCCCGGGATGATGCCTTCGCCCGATATGCCCGCGGGCGGGGGCGGCAATCCGTTCCAGGCCGATCTGATGGCGTTGATGCAGAATGCCATCAGCCCGTATTCCAGCTTGCATGCCTACTACAAGGGGCTCGCCAACCCCGACGTATTGCCACTGGCGGACGATCATGAGCCCAGCCGCATCTATGCCGCGCGGGGGTCGATCGTCGGGCTCGACCTGGCCGCCAGCGAGCAGATGAGGATACGCGCCGGCACGGACGTGAGGGGTTTGCTGGTCGATGCGCGCAACGTGCGGGCGAGCGACATCACGCTGATCGATGCCGGCAACGATATCCTGGCGATGAGGCCGGTGCGCGACCGGTGGGGGCTGAACAACGGGACAGGCCGGATCGTGGTGCAGGGGCCGGGGGCGCTGGTCCTGGCGGCGGGCCGCGACGTATATGCGGACAACCTGACGGTCGAGACCGTGGGCAATCGCCAGTTCGATCCGGCCACGAATCGGCCCATCCCCGGTACCGACGTCAACGGCCTGCCGGCGACCGGAGCGGCGATCACCGTGATGGCCGGGCTCGACAAGGCACCGGGCTACGACGCGTTCGCGGCCGCCTATCTGGACCCGGCGAACGTCGCGGCCATGCCCGATTACCTGAAAGCCGCCGGCGACGGGGGCGCCGTGCTGCCGGTCTACCTGACCGACGGAATCGAGGTCCGGCCCGGCGGGGAGGAGAAAGTGGTGCGGCGCGGCCTCGTTTCCTACATGCGGGACATGACCGGCCAGACGCTGGCCCCGCTCGACGCGTGGAAGCGCTTCCAGGATCTGCCGCGACTGGCTCGCGAACAATTCCTGCGGCAGGTGTACCTGCTCGAGCTGCGCGAGGCCGGGCGCGACCAGAACGAACCCGGCATCGGCGGATTGCCGCGCAATGGCGGCTACAACCGCGGCCATGCGGCCATCGAGACGTTGTTCCCCGGCGACGGCTGGCGGGGCAGCGTGGCGGCCAATACCATGATGCTGCGTACCATGGCGGGTGGCGACGTGAGCGTGCTGACGCCGGGGGGCGGGCTGCAGGTGGCGGCGCTGGGCGCTACGGTCGCGCCAGGCTATGGCCTGGTCACGCTGGATTCCGGCCATATCGACATCTTCGCCAGGAATGACGTCGTGGTGAACCGCTCCCGTATCCTGGCGTTCGTGCCCGAAGCCAGGCGCGAGGGCAGCGACATGATCATCTGGTCCACCGAAGGCGATATCGATGCCGGGCGCGGCGCCAAGACGCTGCGCGTGCCATCGGCGCCGGAGGTGCTGACCGACATCGACGGCTTCACGACGATGCGCGAGCGCTCGGACATGAGCGGCAGCGGCATCGGTACCGTGGGCGACGGCGATCTGGACCTGATCGCGCCGGAAGGGACGGTCAACGCGGGCGATGCCGGCGTGCGGGTGGCCGGCAATCTGAACATTGCGGCCCTGCACGTGCTCAACGCCGAGAACATCCAGGTGAAGGGACAGAGCAAGGGCCTGCCGCAGGTGGCGGCCGTCAACGTCGGCGCCCTGACCAATGCCAGCGCGGCGGCATCGCAGGCCGTCGCCGCCGCGCAGGACGTGGTGCAGCGCGAGCGCGTCGCGGCCAGGCAAAGCCTGCCATCCGTCTTTACCGTTCGGGTACTTGGCTTCGGCGGCGAGCCGGCCAGCGAGAGCCGCGGCGAAGGCCGCGAGGCGCGATCCGGGCCCCAGGCGCAGGCTGGCGGGGACCGGCGGTACGATCCGGGGCATCTGATCCAGCTGGTCGGGCTGGGGCACAACATCGACCCGCGCCTGGCTGCCCGCCTGACGGAAAGCGAAAGACGGCAATTGGAGCGCAACCGCTGAGCGTGGAGACTGGTCCGTCATGGATACGATTAGCATCGCCGCATCCACTCGCGCGCACCTGGTCGGAAACTACGCCAGGCTGCGCCAACGCCTGGCCCGCCGCCTGGGATGCGTGGACCTGGCCGCCGACTGTCTGCACGACGTGTGGATCAAGCTGTCGCGGCCCGTCGAAGCCGACGTGGCGAATGCCGACGCCTACGTATGGCGGATGCTGTGCCATACGGCCACCGACCACCTGCGATCGCAGCGTCCGTCGGTGTCCCTGGACGATCCGGACATCGACGCCCTCGGACTGGCCGATGCCGGCCGGGGACCGCAGGCGGCCGTCGAGGCCCGCTCCGAGCTTGCACGGCTGGATCGCGCCCTGGAGGGACTCTCGCGCCGCCAGCGCGCGGTCCTGATCGCCGTGCGCGTCGAGCAGCGCAGCCGGCGCGACGTGGCGGATTGGCTGGGGGTTTCCATCAGGACCGTCGATACGGCGCTGCACGAGGCCTTGGCCCACTGCAGCGCCTACTGCGGCCGCAAGGGGACGGACTCCGCTCTGTCCATCCTCGAATAGTTCACCCCCGCGGGGGAATTACTTGCCCCGGCTGGCCTTGCTCACATACAGCGCCAGCGCCTCGATATCCGCGTCGCTCATGGTGGCCTTGAACGACGGCATGCTGCCGATGCCGTCGCGCAGCGCGCGGGCAACGCGGGGAGCGTCGGGTTGCAATTCGTCCAGCACGGGGCCGATGGTGCCTTCGGCACCGGCATCCTTGAGGGTGTGGCACACGGCGCAGGCCGGGGTGGCGGTGGTGAACAGTTTCTTGCCGCGCGCCATTTGCGCGGCGTCGTCGGCGGCATGCGCCGTGGTGGCGGCCAGGGCCGAGAAGGCCAGCGTACAGAAGGTAAGGACGTTCTTCATGTCTAGAGTGTTGGCTTGAGGAGAGACATGCCCCGGGGAGTGCCCCGGGGCATACCGTCGCCTAGGCGACGGTGATGGTGACGGCGTGATCGGCCCAACTGGTGTTGTTGTAGCCGCTCTGGTTTTCACCGCGCGTTTCGGGCTGGACGTTGCCCTGGTCGTCGGTGGCGCGGCTGGCCAGCACGTGCTTGCCCTTGGGCAGGGTGGCCTGCAGCACGAACTGGCGCCAGGCGTACTTGCCCATGTCGGGGCCCACCAGGCGTGCGGCGCGCCAGGTCTTGCCGCCGTCCAGCGAGACTTCCACGCCCTTGATGCCATGCAGGCCGCCGAAGGCCACGCCGTGGATCTGCACGGTGCCGGCCGCCTGGGTGCCGTCCTCGGGAACGGGGCTGTTGATCCAGGACTTGACGCTCATCTCCTGCACCGAGGGCTGGCTGGGGTCGCCCTTGCCGCCCGGGGGCGTGATGCGGTAGCCGTGCGACATGATGCGGGCGTCGCTTTCCTTGGGGGTGAAAGCGAGCTGCTTGATGTACTTGATGTTGTTGACGCCGGTGTAGCCGGGCACGATCAGGCGCAACGGGCCGCCGTGGGCCAGGGGGATGGGCTCGCCGTTCAGTTCCCAGGCCAGGATGGCGTCCTGCATGGCGGCGACGGGAACGGAGCGTTCGACGATGACGGTCTTGGGGTCGATGCCGGCCGGCAGCACTTCGCCGCCGGTGCCGGTCATGTAGGGCACGCCGTCGATCAGGCCGCCCAGGGCCTGGACGACGTCGCGCACGGGCACGCCGCTCCAGGTCACGCAACCGGCCGCGCCGACCGTCCAAGGAGTGCCGCTGGGCTTGCTGGGGAAGAAGCCGCGGCCGTTGCCCGAGCACTGCAGGACCATGGTCACGGTCTCCAGGCCCAGGGTCTTGAGCTCGCGCAGGCTCAGCGTCCGCGGCTGCTTGACGCCCGTGACCTGCAGTTGCCAGGCGTCGCGGTCGGCCACGATGGATTCGGAGGGCGTGGGCAGGTTGTTGCGCACGTAGAGCTGGTTGGTGGGCGTGACCACGCTGGTGCCGAAGGCGCTGCGCTTGGTCTCGATCGTGGTGCTGCTGTGCACGATGACGGCGTCGGCGTTCTTCCATCCGGCGTAGCCGGGCAGGGGCTTGGACGCGGGCGCGGCGGCGGCTTGCGCCAGCGCCTGGCCTTGCAGGCCCGCGAGCCCGGCGGTGGCGGCAACGGTGGCGCCGCCCGCGAGCAGGCGGCGGCGTGGCAGGGAGGTGGGGGTGGCGTCTTGCATGGTCTCTCCTTGTTGTTGTGGATGAGAACGGGAAGTCAGGATGCTGGGGAGGCTTCGGGCTGCCCCAGCGCGCGGGAGGCCACGGCCAGGGCCTGTTTTTTCTGGGCGATGAGTATCAGCGGGCGTCCTTCGTGCGAACGCACGACCTTCCAGTAGGTGTTGGCCCACCAGCCTTCGCCGTCCGGAATCTGCTGGAATTGTTCGAAGGACAGCACGGTGACGATGCCGCCTTTTTCGAAGAAGGTGGTCAGGTGGTAGGCGCGTTCGCGGCCGATGTCGCAGGGGCGCATCAGCTGGACGTAGCCGGGCAGCGCCTGCTGCGCCGGCAGGTCCAGGTGGCGCGCCATGTCGGTGGCGGATATGAAGCTGCCGCGCAGCGTGCGCTCGTAGTATTCATGCTCGATTGCCGAGCGCACCAGTTCGGGCGGACGCATGGAGAAGACCGCGGCCGCCACGGAACCGCCGACCAGCAATACGGCCAGCATGCCGCGCAGGCCGCGCCGCGTGTGCCAAGGGGTATGGCGCAGCAGATGCGCAGGGGGATCGCCGGGCTCGAACGCCAGGGCCAGTTCGGCGCGCGCGCGCAAGTCGAACTCTGTGTCTTGGGGACGGTCGTTGCTGTTCATGGGGTCTGTTTTCGCAGCGGTATCACACTGGCGGCAGCCGTTTCGGGCGCCGTGGGACGTGTGGGGCCCTGGAGGGCGGCTTTCAGCGCTTCGCGGGCGCGCGCCAGGCGCGACAGGACCGTGCCGGGCGCGATATCCAGCGCTTCCGCCATCAGGGCCGTCGGCATGTCATCGAAGTAATACAGCACCAGGACTTCACGGTGGATGGGGGCGATGCGGGCGAGGGCCTTGACCACGTCCAGCTGCTGGTCCAGCGCATCATGGCGGGGGTCGGCGGCTTCCTCGACCTGTTCGTCTGCCAGCGCAGGCCCGGGGGCCGGGTCGATATTGCGGAACGCGTGGCGCCGCATGATCTGGAACAGCCAGGCGCGCGCCATGGCCGGATCGCGCAGCTGGTCGCGAAAGCGCCAGGCGCTGGTAAAGCAGTCCTGCACCACGTCTTCGGCGATTGCCCTGGAACCCGTCAGGGCCCAGGCGCTGCGCAGCAGGAAGCGGTAGTGTTCGCGCACCCATTGGTTGTAGCGCGACTCGGCGGAAGAGATCATATTGTTCATGAGCGCCTGGAGCGGCGTTTCATTCCATCCAGCATTCGATCAAGGGTATTCCCCTAGATTGGCCCGGCCGATCGGGGGAGTGCGGGCATGGCGCTTGCGGAGAGGCGCGCTCTTTTCCAAGGAGCACGACATGCCAGCGAAGTCCAAAGCCCAGCAGATGGCGGCCGGCGCCGCGCTGTCGGCCAAGCGCGGCGAACGCAAGGCCGGCGAGCTGCAAGGGGCCTCCAAGTCCATGTACAAATCCATGAGCGAGAAAGAGCTGCAGGATATGGCGGCGACCAAGCGCAAGGGGAAGCCTGGACACAAGCATTAGCCCCCGTGGCCAGCGTATCCGGCAGCGCTTCCCAAGGACGGCGGGCCGTCGCGGTCCTGAAGCGGACACGCGTCAGGACGGCATCAGGCCCCGGGGGGCGCGGCGAGGAGCCGCTCGATGCCGGAACGGGCAAAGCGGATGAATGCCGCAATCCGGTCGGCGCCCGCCGGCCCGGCGTCTTCGTCGGCGCCTAGATACGCCGCCCGTGCGGACGACAATACCGGCCGGTGCTCGGCCGGCAACCGCTCGAGCAGCCAGGCGGCCGCCACGTCTTTGGGGGCGATCTGCCCGGTGGCGGCGCTGTACCAGACGCGCGCGAGCGCGAGGATGATGTTTCGCTCATCCCCTTCCCAGTCCGCTTCCGTATTCCATTGGGCGACGGTATCCCGCAGCGCGGCGGAGAAGTCCCGCTGCGGAACCGGGTCGAACAAGGCTTCGGCCGGCGGACCTGAGAGCGCGAGACTGTGCTGCCTCGCCTTGGTCAGCAGGATGGCGAGATCGTGGTCGGGACCCGGCGGCTCGAAAACGCCGGCGGCCAGGTTCTGGCGCAGCCATTCGCCGAACTGCAGTTCGCGCCGTGGCGGATAGCGCCAGGGCACGAGTTCCCGCCGCACGACTACCGTGACCTCCAGCGGCCGCCAGGGCGCGGCGCTTCCCGGCGGGGCGGATACCGCCAGCAGGTCCTGCATCAATGCCCGCCGCAGCGGCTCGTCCAGCCGCCCGGTCACGGTCACCAGCAGGTCGATGTCGCTGTGCGGCTTCAAGCCGCCGTCGAGCGCGGACCCGAACAGGTGGATGGCCAGCAGCGCGGTGTCCAGATGCCGTTCGATCGTGGCGCGGGCGAGGCAGACCTGCCGTGAGATTTCGGTGGGGATTGAAGTGTTCGTCATGTGCAGTGATGGCTGGCCGTGGTCCTGCCGCTGCCGGCATCGGTCTTGCGCCGATCCGCTGGCAGCGACTGCATGTCGCGGAACGGGACGAGTCCCGCGTCGAGGCGGGCCGTCAGTCCAGCTTCCTGGCGAAACCTCGCTGCACGGCGGGCCGCTCCATCAACGCCGCGTACCAGCGTGCCACGTTGGGGTAGCACGCAAGATCGACTTGATGGCGTTCGTGCCGCCAGGCCCAGCCCAGGATGGCGAAGTCGGCGATGGACATCGCGCCGGCCACGTACTCGTGCGAGGACAGGCGGGCGTCCAGCACGCCATAGAGCCGGTGCGTCTCGGCGCTGAACCGCTGCAGGCCGTAGCGGCGGTCGGTCTCGTCCGCCACCGCCCTGAAGTGATGGACTTGCCCGGGTATGGGGCCGAAGCCGCCCATCTGCCACATCAGCCATTCCATGACCGCAGTCTGCGCACGCAGGTCGGCCGGCAGGAATTTGCCGGTCTTGCGCGCGAGATAGAACAGGATGGCCCCGGATTCGAACACGCTGATCGGCTCGCCGCCCGGTCCGTCGTGGTCGATGATGGCGGGGATCTTGTTGTTGGGGCTGATCCGCAGGAAGGATGCCTCGAATTGCTGCCCGTTGCGTATATCGACGGGCACCACTTCGTAGGGCAGTTCCATTTCTTCCAGGGCCACGCTGATCTTGCGGCCGTTGGGCGTGTTCCAGGCGTGGAGCTCGATGGTCATGGGCGCCGGTATCGGTTGGTGGAGGTTCGGGCCATTATCCTCCACCCGAGGCGTGGACTCTACCGGCCGTCCGGGCTGGAGAACCGCTCATCCCGCCACTTGAACGCCGCCTTGAGCCCTTCCTTGGCCGCCATGTCGAAGAATTCCCGCTTCTCCGCGGAGTCCAGCAAGTGGATGAGCGCGAACATCTCGGCTCCGTGGTCGATGGCCGCCTGGAAGCCGCGCGCCTCGTAGCTGCGATTGATGGTCTGCTTGTTCATGCGCATCACGTCGGGCGCGATCATCGCGAACTTCAGGGCCAGTTTGCGCGCTTCTTCCAGCAGCGAGGCGGCGGGCACCACCCGGTTGGCGAGTCCGATGGCGCAGGCTTCCTGCGCGCCGATCCGTTCGCCCGTGAGCATCAGTTCCTTGGTCTTTTTCATGCCCAGCACCCAGGGCATGATGGCCAGGGGCGGGGCGGACTGGAACTGGATCTCGGGTTCGCCGAATTGCGCGTCGTCGGCCGCCAGGGTGATGTCGCACGCCATCGATAGCTCGCAGCCGCCGCCCAGGCAGTAGCCGTTGACGGCCGCGATGACGGGCAGCCTGGAGCGCCAGATCTTCAGGCAGGTGTCGTTGCCCAGGCGCGCGTGCTCGCGCCAGTCCTGCACGGTGGTGAAGGGCTGTTCGCGCGGGCTCAGGTCGAAGCCGGAACTGAAGGCGCGTCCCGAGCCGGTGATGATGGCGGCCCGGATGCCGGGGTCGGCCTCCAGGCGGTCGAGCGCATGCTGGACCTCGATCAGCAGTTCGTCGCTCAGGGCGTTCATCTTGTCCGGCATGGACAGGGTGACGGTCGCGACCCAGCGGTCGATGTCGAGGCGGATGGAGCGGTAGGCGGAGGATGCGGAAGCGTGGAGGGTCATGGCGGATCAGGTCCGGAGGTTGTGGAGGGTGCGGGGAACGATCAGCGCGTCGAGCACGCATGCGCCCTGGCCCTTGGGGAGCACGGCGACGGGATTGAGGTCGATGGCCTCGATGACGTCGGCATAGGCTTCGGCGATTTCGGCCAGGCGAACGACGACGGCTTCCAGGGCCTCCCGATCGGCCGCGGGACTGCCGCGATAGCCATCGAGCAGGGCCGAGGCGCGCGTCCGGCCGACCAGCGCCCGGGCTTCGGGTGCGCCCAGGGGGGCCAGGGCGAAGGCGCTGTCCTGCATCAGCTCGACCAGCACGCCGCCGGCGCCCACTACGATGCCGCGGCCGAAGGGCGGGTGCTGGGCCGAGCCGATGATCATCTCGACGCCGCCGGTCACCATCTCCTGGACGACGACGCCCTGCACGGCCGCTTCGGGACGGTGGCGGCGGACGCTGGACAGGATCTCTCCAAAGGCGCCTTCGACGGCCTGCGCGTTGCGCAGGGCAAGCCTGACCCCGCCGACCTCGCTCTTGTGCGGGATGTCCGCGGAGTCCACCTTGAGCACGACAGGAAAGCCGATCTCCCCGGCGGCGCGCATCGCCGCTTCGGCGGTGGCGGCGGGGATCTCGCGCGTCGTGCGTATGCCATGGTCCTGGAGGAAACGCTTGGCTTCGTTCTCGGTCAGGGCCTTGCCGCTGGCCAGGCGGCTGCGCCATGCCGGATGCACGCGGCAGCCCGTCGCGGCCTTGCCGCCCGGGAGCTGCCACCGATGCCAGTCGAGATACGCGCGGATCGCTATGAGCGATGGACGGGCGCCCTGCAGGACGGGAACGTCGCCGTCCTGCAGCGGAGCGATGGTGACCGGATGCAGCGGTCCCGCGACGTTGCTGTAGAAGACGAGGGGCTTGGCCGCTGTCCGCGCGACCCGGGCGGTGACTTCCGCCAGCCGCCGGTATCCATGGGCCGCGCCCTCGCTCAGGCCTGCGGGGCAGTCCTGCGAGACCGCGACCAGGCCGATGCCGGGATCCGCCAGGAGTGCTTGCACGGCTTGTTCGTAGATGCCGGTGTCGGACAGTGCGGCGCTGGTCGCGTCCAGCGGATTGGCAGGGGTGGCGAAGCCCGGCAGGGTCGCGCGCAGTGCTTCCCGCGTGGCGCCATCGAGCGCAGGCAGCTCGATGCGCAACTCCTGAGCCAGGTCGCAGGTGAGGGCGACTTCGCCGCCGCTGATGTTGATGACGCCGAGGCCATGGCTGGTCGGCGCCTTGCGCAGCGTATTGAAGGCGGCGCAGGCTTCGACCAGTTCGTCGAGATCCTCGACGACTACGATTCCCGCCTGCCGGAAGAACTCGCTGGCGGCGGCATGCGAGCTCGCGAGCGATCCCGTATGGGCCGCGGAAGCGGCGGCGCCCATGGCCGTCCGTCCCACTCTCAGGGCCACCACGGGCTTGCCGGCGGCGCGCATGCGGGCCGCCGCGGCGGCCAGGCGGTCGGGTCGCCGCACCGTCTCCAGGAAGAGGCAGGCCACCCTGGTATGCTCGTCGTCGACGAAGTAGTCCAGGTAGTCGTCTACATCCAGGGCGGCGGCATTGCCCATCGAGATCACGTGGCTGAGGCCGAAGCGGCCGGTGCCGCTGAGCGCGACGCAGGCCGAGCCCGAGTGGGCGGCAATCGAGACGCCGCCGCGCGGGGGGCGGGCGGATACGGGCGCGCTGTACAAGGCGAAGTCCGCGTGGACATTGCGCACGCCCAGCACGTTCGGTCCGCAAACCTTCATGCCGCTGCCGCGGCAGAAATCGGCCAGCGATTGCTGGAGCCGTTCGCCCGCCTCGCCCGTTTCGGAAAAGCCGCTCGCAAATACCACGGCCGCCTTGGACCCACGCGCCGCAGCCTGTTCCAGCGCGGGCAGCACTTTGTCCGCGCCGAGCGCGATGCCGACGCATTCCGGCGCTTCGGGCAGGTCGTCCAGGCTGGAATAGCAGCGCAACTCGCCGATCCGGGGTTCGCTCGGGTGGACCGGATAGATGGCCCCCTTGAACCCCGTACGCAACAGGTTGTCCAGTACCCGGCTGCCCAGCGCGCCCGGGCGCGGCGAGGCACCGACGATGGCGACCGAGGAAGGGTCGAGCAATGCCTTCAGGCTCATCATCCCTTCCCGTTCACGCGTTCACGTTGACGATGGTCCTGCCGCGGACCTCCCCTGCCAGCAGCCGGGGGGCGAGCTCCAGCGCGCCCTGCAGGCCCACTTCGTGCGACAGCAGCGCCAGCAAATCGCGATCGGTCTCGTCGGCCAGGCGCTGCCAGGCCTCCTTGCGCACCGCGGGCGGGGCCATGACCGAGTCCACGCCCGCGAGGGTGACGCCGCGCAGGATGAACGGTGCGACCGTCATGGGCAGGTCCATGCCCTGGGCCAGCCCGCAGGCCGCCACTACGCCGCCGTACCGGGTCGACGCGCAGGCGTTGGCCAGGGTGTGGCTTCCGACCGAATCCACGACGGCGGCCCAGCGTTCGCGCTCCAGGGGCTTGCCGCGTTCCGAGAGGGTCTTGCGGTCGATGATGTCCGAGGCGCCGAGCCGCTTGAGGTAGGGCGCCTCGGCCTGCCTGCCGGTGCTGGCCACGACCGTGTAGCCGCGGCCCGCGAGCAGGCTGATGGCGACGCTGCCGACACCGCCCGCGGCGCCGGTCACCAGAACTTCGCCGTCGCCGGGCTTGACGCCGTGCCGCTCCAGCTTGAGCACGCACAGCATCGCGGTGTAGCCGGCGGTGCCCAGGGCCATCGCGCTGCGGCTGTCCAATTGCTCGGGCAAGGGAACGAGCCAGTCGGCCATCGCGCCGGCCGACTGCGCCAGGCAGCCCCACCGGCGTTCGCCGACGCCCCAGCCGTTGAGAATGACGCGATCGCCCGGCTTGACCTGGGCGTGCGTGCTGCTTTCGACGATGCCCGCGCCGTCTATCCCCGGCACCATGGGCCACTGCCGCACGACCGGTTCGCCGCGCACGATGGCGAGCGCATCCTTGTAGTTCAGCGACGAGTACTCGACGCGCAGCCGGACTTCGGCTTCGGGAAAATCCGCTGCGGCCAGCTCCCGCACCGCGGCATCGACCTTGTCGCCGCTTTTCTCCAGCACAATGGCCTTGGGCACTGTGATCTCCTCTCAATCGCGGAACCTCCGCGCCAGAGGAAATCTAGGCCCAGGACCTTCCAGCGCCAAGCATCGATTTGGCGCGGATGCGTTCTCTTATCGAGAACGAAAGGAGAGGGGGGCCTTCAGCCCGGCGCCAGCCGCGATTCCAGCGCGGCAGAAATCTCCTTGATCATGGCGGTGCTGGCGATGGACAGCGTCCGGCCGCGCCGGGTGCAGCAGGCAAGCACCTGGGGCGAGATGCCGCTATCCCGGAGCGGAACATAGACGACCGGCGAGGATGGGGAGCTGGGGTCGAAGAGCTGCTGGGTGAGGATGGCGATGCCGATCGCCGCTTCTGCAGCCGAGCGCATGACCTCGTAGGAGTTGGTCGTCAACACTGCGCGGGGCGCCACGCCCGCCTGGGAGAACATCTTGTCGAGCGTGGCGCGCAGCGCCAGCGATTCGTCGGGCATGACGAGTTCGTACTGCGCGCAATCGCTCAGCAGGACCGAGCGGTACGAGGCAAGCGGATGGTTGCGCGGCACCATGACGCAGGCGCCGATGCTGTGCTTGGTCGCGAAAGCCAGACCGTCATGAGGCGTGGGGTTGAAGGCGACCGCGAAGTCCACCTCGTCGGCCAGCACCATGTCGACCAGGCGAGGCGAGTTCGCGGCGACCACGTGGTAGTCGATGCCCGGATGATTGCTCCGGAATGCGGTGAGGACGCCCGGCAGCACGTCGCGCCAGATGCCCTCGTTGACGCCAAAATTCACGGTGCCGCGCTTGAGCCCGCGCAGCGAATCGACCTCGGTGTAGGCGGCGCCCAGTTCGGCCATCGCGCGCTTGACGCGATGAAGGAGGATCTCGCCGGCGGCGGTCAGCCGCAGTCCTTCGCGGCCGCGTCCCCGCTCGAACAGCGGCGCGCCCATTTCCTCTTCCAGGTACTTGACGTGCCGGTTGATGGCGGAAGCGGCGACGTGGACTTGTTCGGATGCCTTGCGGAAGGAGCCCGCCTTGGCGACTTCGAAGAAGTAGCGCAGCGAGAGCGGATGCTTGAGCGGGATAAAGGATTCGCGTGGCATAGGAACCGTGGAGCGAGCACTGCGACTTGTGTTCGCATAGCGAGAACGCAAATGTGCTGATTCAATGATTGTCGCGATGATGCCGCAGGTCTAGATTCTGCCACACGCCGGTAACGTGAACGAAGGGCGGCGCGCGGACGGTGATGCGCGGATGGGAAGCAGTCGGATTCATGCGGGCCTCGATCCCGGGTTAACCCGGGCGTTCGCGACATGGACCAGGTCCGGGCCCTTCTACAGATTGCAAGGAGCAGGCTGTGGTTGCAGAGATATCTTCTCGCCGTAGGCGCCACCTGATGGGCGCCGCAATGCTCTTGCCGGCCGCGGCGCGGGCCCAGAAGGAGACATGGCCGGCGCGGCCGGTCCGGTTCATCGTCGCGTGGCCGCCCGGCGGCAGCGCCGATGTGACGGCCAGGCTGCTGGCGGAACAGCTTGCCAGGAAGATCGGCGTGCCCGTCGTCGTCGAGAACCGTCCCGGTGCCGGCGGCCGGATCGGCGCGCAGCTCGTGGCTCGTGCGGACCCGGATGGCTACACCCTCCTGTTCGGCGCGCCCTCCGAGCTGACCATCGCGGCGGCGACGGTACGGTCGCTGCCCTACGATCCGGTCAAGGATTTCCAGCCCGTGACCCAGGTGGTGTCCGGCGCGTTCATGCTGGTCGTCGATGCCAACTTCGGGCCAGGCACGGTGGCCGAGCTCATCGCCTATGCAAAGGCGAATCCGGGCAAGATCAACTACGCGTCCTATGGGAACAATACGACCAACCACATCTACGGCGCGCAATTCTGCGCGGCAACCGGCATCCAGGCGGCCCACGTGCCCTACAAGGGCGGCGCGCCCGCGTGGAACGACCTGATGGCGGGACAGGTCCAGTTCATGTTCGACAACGCCGCGGTCGTGATGCCACTGGTGCGTTCGGGTAAGCTCAAGGCCGTCGCGGTGCTTTCGCCGGACCGCATCCGGCTCTCGCCCGACACGCCGACCATGGCCGAAGCGGGATACCCCCACATCGGCTTGCGCTCCTGGCTCGGTCTGCTTGCGCCGGCAAAGACGCCCGGCGACATTGTGGATCACCTGCACGACGAAATCGCCGCCGTCCTGAAGATGCCCGAGTTCGCCAGGCAGCTGGACGAACGCGGCATGCCGGCGAACAGCAGCACGCCGGCGGAGTTCGGGCGGGTGCTGCGGGCCGAAATCGCCATGTTGAAGTCTCTTGTCCACGAACTGGGCCTGCAGCTCGAATAGGGACCTATGAACGGAGCCGAGGCATTGCTGCGCACGCTGTGCGCTGCGGGAGTCGATACGTGTTTTGGCAATCCCGGCACCAGCGAGATGCACTTCGTGGCGGCGCTGGACCGGGTGCAGGGCATGCGCGCGGTGCTGGCGCTCGCCGAAGGCGTCGCCACCGGCGCGGCGGACGGCTACGGCCGCATCGCCAGGCGGCCGGCCGCCACGCTGCTGCATTGCGGGCCGGGACTGGCCAACGGCCTCGCCAATCTTCACAACGCGCGCCGGGCGCGTTCGCCCATCGTCAACTTGATCGGCGACCTGTCGCACAGCCACAAGCCGGCCGATCCGCCGCTCGCCGCCGACATCGAGGCCCTGGCGCGCACGGTGTCCTCATGGACGCGCACCACGCTGGATGCGCATTCGGTCGCGGCCGACGGCGCCGCCGCCGTGGCGGCGGCCATGGCGCCGGGCATTGCGAGCCTCATCCTGCCCTCCGACGTCTGCTGGTCCGACGGCGCGCATCCCGCGGTCCCTCGGCCGGTGGCGGCGCCGGCCTCCGTGGAGGATGGCGCGGTCGTGCGCGCGGCGGACTGGATCCGCCATGGCGGCACGACCGTGCTGTTGCTGGGAGGCGATGCGTTGCTCGGGCCAAGCCTGCGGCTGGCCGGCGCCATCGCGGTTCGCACCGGGGTACGGTTGATGGCCGAGAGTTCCATCGCGCGCATGGAGCGGGGGCGAGGCCGCCCGGATGTGCAGCGCGTTCCCTACGCGCCCGGCGCCGCTGTCCAGGCGCTGTCGACGGCGCAGCGGATGCTGCTGGTGGGGGCCCGGCGGCCGGTATTCTCGTTCGCCGGACCCGATGGCCGGTCGCGGCCGGAGCCGCCGGGCCTGCAGACCGCCGTCCTGGCGGGCCCCGAAGAGAACGTCCAGGATGCGTTGGCCCGCCTGGCCGAAGACCTGGGCTGCGGGGCAAGCGCATCGCCCGAAGCCGGCGAATCGCCTGTCGGCGCGGCCGCCGGCGAGGTGACCCCCCGGGCATTCGCCCAGTCCCTGGCCGCGCTCCTGCCGGAAGAGAGCATCGTGGTGGACGAGGGCGTCACTTTCGGGCGGGACGTCTACGCGCAGATGGGCCGGGCCGCTCCCCATGACTGGATGCAGCTCACCGGGGGCGCGATCGGCTCCGGCATGCCGATGGCCACCGGCGCCTCGATCGCCGCGCCCGGCCGCCGCGTGGTGAATCTCGAGGCCGACGGTTCGGCGCTCTATACGGCCCAGGCCTTATGGACGCAGGCCAGGGAGCGGCTGGACGTGACCACCGTCATTTTTTCGAATCGTCGCTATGCGATCCTGTTCGATGAGATGAAGCGTGTGGGTGCCCTGCCGGGCGAAGGCGCCCACACGCTGTTGACCCTGGACCAGCCGGCCATCGACTGGGTCCGCATCGCCGAAGGCTTCGGCGCGCAAGCCGAGCGAGCCGACAGCATGGAGGCGTTCAACGCGGCGTTCGCGCGCTCGGTGCGCACGCCGGGGCCGTATCTGATCGAGCTCATGATCTAGCGCCCGGGCGGAAATGCGCCCATGCCGCGCTTGGTCCTGGATCGTGAGCGCGATGAATCCCGCGAAAGATGCCTGTTCGTCCAGCGTAACCGGACCGGCAGTCCGAGGCGGCGGGTGATCTACAGGCGCGCCGCCGCGCTGGCGTCGGCCAGTGTCCGGCCCAGCTTCGCGGCTTCCGCGTTCAGCATGGCCACCACTTCGTCGCGCCTGTTCCCCACCAGCCGGTTATTCAGCGCCACGATGCTCAACGCTGCGTAATGGCTGCCCAATAGCGTCGGCACCACGACGCCGATGCCCGTCACCTCGGGCAGGATCTGGCCATCGTTGAGCGCATAGCCCAGCCGGCATGCGCGCTCGACCATGTGGTTCAGCAATTCCTCCGACAGCTTCCCGTAGCGGTTCAGCCGATGGCGGTTCTTGCGGATCACGTCCTCGCGCTCGGCTTCGGGCATGGCCGCCAGCAAGGCCAGGCCGCCGGCGGTGCTGCCCAGCGGCCGTCGTTCGCCGACCATTTGCGTCAGCACCTTCACGGGATAGCTGCCCTCCACGCGTTCGATGACCACGCTGTCGGTGCCGCTGCGGGTGGTCAGGAAAACGGTGTCGCCGGTGGCGCGCGCAAGCCGGTTCAGGACGGGGCTGCACAGCTCGCGCAGGGTGAAGTGGCAATTGGCGGCCAGCCCCAGTTCGTAAGCCAGCATACCGAGGAAGTACTCGCGCTTGGGCCCCCGCTGCATCAGCAGTCCTTGCTCGGTCAGGCAGGCCAGGATGCGATGGGCCGTGGGCGACTTGAGTCCCGTTTCCCGAGCGATTTCCGCCAGCGTGATGCCTGCCGTGTTGCGGGATGCCACCTTCTTCAGGATCTGGATGGTCCGCTCGATGCTTTGCGTTCCCTTGGGAGAGGATTCATTTTCCATATTGTGGATGCGTATTGACACCAAAGTTTGGGTGAAAACACACTTGGACGACTCGATCCGATGAAAGGCAGGGAATTCTATTCCATATTATGGAGTGAATGATTCATCGAGTCCAGGACCTCTAACAGCCAGTATCGATGGAGACAAAGATGGCGCAGAAACTCAACCACGCACGCTACGACGTCGTGGTGCTGGGCGGCGGGGCCGCCGGCGTGGCCGCCGCGGCCGCCGCGGCCAAGAACGGCCGCAAGACCTTGATCGTCGAGGCCAACCCCATGCTGGGCGGCGAGTTGCTCAGCGGCATGTCGCTGGATGGCGTGCTGAACGCGCGTGGCGAGTACGTGGTGGGCGGCATTTCGGACGAACTGTTCGAGGAATGCCGGCGCATGAACGGATTCATCGGGCCGGTGCACGACTACCGGCTTATCTGCTATGTGTGCGTCGATCCCGAAATCATGAAGATCGCCATCATGCGCGTACTCGAGCGCTACGGCGTGACGTGCTGGGTCAATTCGTTCGCCGAGGACGTCGTGGCGCGCGATGGCGTGGTCACGGGGATGATCGTGGTCAACAAGAACGGCCGTACGCTGGTGACGGCCGATCATTTCCTGGATTGTTCCGGCGACGGCGACCTTGCCGTGCAGGCGGGAGCGCCGTTCGAGATGAGCGATGCCAGCGGCGACCTGCAGCCGGTATCGCTGATGTTCCGCGTGGGCAACGTCGACAGCGCCACGCTGCTGCGGTTCGCGCGCGAGAATCCGGCGTCGATGGCGCTGGGCGAGAGCGATTACATCCGCGGCGACAGGACCGACGAGCAGCTGCTGGACCTGCTGGTCGAGCAAGGCCAGCCGTCGCTGTTTTTCAAGAGCGAAGGGCCGTTCCTGGGCGATGCCATCCGCCGCGGCGACCTGGCGCCGACCGCATTGATCATGATCCAGCCGACCTCCGAGGCGCGCAAGGAAGTGTGCGTCAACGCGACCCGCGTCGGCGGCAACATCGACGGCACCGACACGGCCGCCGTCAGCGCCACCGTGGGAACCTTGATGGAGCAGGTCTGGCAAACCTTCGGTTTCGTCAAGCGCCATCTGCCCGGCTTCGAGAACGCGGTGTTCGCCGGCATGGCGCCTCGCGTGGGGGTGCGGGAAACGCGTCGGGTGATGGGCGATTACCTGCTGACCAAGGAGGACGTGGTATCGGGCCGCAAGCAGCCGGACAGCGTGATCGCCAAGGGGGCGCAGCACGTCGACATCCACCAGTCGGGCACGACCCAGATCCGCATACCCATCGCCAACGGCGGCTCCTACGACATCCCGTTCGGCTGCCTGTTGCCCAGGGGGTTGAAGAACGTCATGGTGGCCGGCCGCTGCCTGTCGGCCACGCGCGAAGGCATGGGCACGGCGCGGACCATGGGCCCGTGCATGGCCATGGGCCAGGCCGTGGGCACCGCGGCCGCGATGTGCGCGGAACGCGGCGAGCCCGATCCGCGCAAGCTGCCGGTCACGGAACTCCAGGCAAGGCTGCGCGCGCAAGGCGCCGTCATCGACGGCGTGTACTGAGCAACGAGCAACCCGGCGCCACCATCCGGGTACAAGCGATGGGGGCCGGGTACCCGATGGACAACGAGGAAGGAGACAGATCATGCATCGATACCTCGCCACGCTTTGCCTGGCCCTGCTGGCCAGCGTCCCGCTCCTGGCACGCGCGGGCGCCTATCCCGACCGGCCGCTCAAGATGGTCGTGCCCTTTGCCGCCGGCGCCTCGAGCGACATGCTGGCCCGGACGGTAGCCGAAGGCCTGGGCGCCCGGCTGGGCCAGCCGGTGGTCGTCGAGAACCGCGCCGGCGCGGGCGGCAACATCGGCGCCGACGTCGTGGCCAAGGCTGCGCCGGACGGCTATACGCTGGGCATAGGCTCGATCGGCACGCACGCCACCAATGGCCTGATCTATGCGGCCATGCCTTACGACACCATCAAGGACTTCGCGCCCATCACGCTGGTGGCGGCGGTGTCGCTCGTCCTGGTCGTGCATCCCTCGGTGCCGGCGCATGATGTCCGCGAACTCATCGCCTACCTGAAGGAGCGGCCCGGCAAGATCAGCTACGCGTCGGGCGGCGTCGGCGCATCCCAGCATCTGGCCGGGGAGCTCTTCAAGTATCTCGCCAAGGTCGACATGGTCCACGTGCCGTACAAGGGCAGCGCTGGCTCCGTCCCCGACCTGATCAGCGGTCGCGTGCCGGTCATGTTCGCCGACCTGCCGCTGGTGCTGTCCTACATCCAGAACGGTTCATTGCGGGCGCTGGCGGTGGGCGACCGCGAACGCAGCCCGGTGTTGCCGGCGGTACCCACGCTGGCCGAGTCGGGCTTGCCCGATTACCAGGCCAACGCCTGGTACGGCCTGTTCGCGCCTGCCGGAACGCCGCCCGACATCGTGGCGCGCCTGCAGCGCGAGGTGGCCGCCATTCTCGGCCAGCCGGACGTTCGCAAGCGCCTGGTGGCGCAGGGCGCCAACCCCAGCGGCATGGCGCCGGACGCATTCAAGGCGTTCCAGCGCAAGGAGATAGACCGCTGGAAGACCGTGGTCCAGGCTGCGCACATCAAGATGGACTGAACAAGGAGCCGTTTCAGGGCCGGTGCACCATCAGGAGCTCATGCAACAGTCCGACCAGTTCGCTTTGGCGGCGCGTGCCGGTCTTTTCCATGATGCTGCGCAGCTGCGTACGTACCGTATTCAACGCCGTGCCGTGCGCCGTGGCGATCTGCTTCACGTTCTTTCCCGCCAATAGCGCAAGCGCCACGCGGGCCTCGGCCGAGCCGAGGTGGAACAGCGAGCGGAGCAGATCCACGGCGAAGGCCTCGTTTACCTCGAGCGCGGCGAATGCCAGCAGGGCCAGGGGCGGCCAGGCCCGGACCACGCCGGCACGCCGGGGGTCTCTCAGCGGCACCGCGATCAGGCGCAGCGGATGCGGCGACGAGGGCGCCAACAGGCGATGCCCGGCAATACCGCGGCAAGCCTGGTCCAGCAGTGCGGCAAACGGCTCTTGCTCCTTGACCGAGACGGGCAGCAACCGGCCATGGGCCAGCGTCAGCCGATCCTGCTTGCGCAGCAGGTCCTCGGCCGCGGCGTTGGCGTAGTGGAGGCGTCCGTCGCTTTCGACGATGGCCGCGCCGAAGGCGAGCGCGTCCAGTGCCGCCGCCCCGTAGAAACTCCGCAGGCCCAGGTCGCGCACGTGCTGTTGCAGGACGATGGCGCGGCTGAGGTGCGGCGTCAGGGCGGCCACCCGTGCCAGTTCCTCGGGGCCGAAGGGCGCCCGGCCCGGTTCGCGGAAGAAACCCAGGTAGCAGGGCGTGGAGCCGTCCCGCAGCAAGCCGCCCATGCTGTAGCGGATGCCGTGGGGAAGAAGGTGGTCGATGAAGATTTCGCTATTGGCCACGTCGCGCTCGGTCAGCAGGTTGGCGCACGTGAACCAATCGCCGGGCGCCATGTGCCTGGACCAGGCCAGCCGGGGGTCGATGTGGCGGTAATAGCTGTTGTAGTCGTCGCAGGCCTTGGCGATGTCCTGCGTCGAACCGCCCAGGCTCCAGGTGACGCGGTCGGATAGAGCGTCCATGCTGAACAGGTGCCAGGCCCATGCCCCGACCCCCGAAGAGACGCGGTCCAGGACGTCGTTCCATGCCGAGGGGTCGAGCACGGTATCGTATAGGCGGCCAAGGAGTTGATCCGCTCCGCTCCTGTCCTGTCTTGACGGGGATGGCCGCTGCATGGCGATACCGGAATTGGGGTATTCAACTGGATCGATTTTGTAACGAAAACGGCACCGGCTGTGAAGCCCCCCGCCTTGAGCGCGCTGTTCCGGTTCGTGGGCAAAATCAGCATCGGCCGCCACTTTGCGCCGGGACAGATGTCGGTGCCGCCAATGGTCCGGCTCGTGCTTGCCTCCTGGCCGGGGCGGCGCGGGCGTCAGTCGCGCCAATCGGAGAAAATGCTTTATCATCGACCGGCTTTCGACGCTGCACCGGACATGCCGAGCCATTCGGCTGCGTTTCGCGTCTTCCGCCGGCCATGCCCGGCGCTCACACCCGGATCGGACGGTGCCCTGGTGACTCCAACAGGGAGACCCGCGAGGCTTGCGGGTCAATGCGGCGCGCACCATGGTAGATCCGATCAGCCTTCTCTTCGTCACGATTTTTTCCGCGGTCATGAGCATGGCCGTGCTCGGTTCGCTGCTTCCCGCCGCGATTCCGGGAGTCCGGCGCTGGCTCGCCGCCAGCATCGTGTCCATTCTGGCGCTGGCGCTATTCTCCGCGCAGGGGCACGGTCCCCGCTGGCTGACCATTCTCGCCGCCAACGAATTGCTTGCGGTCGCGGTATTGATGATCCTGCAAGGCTGCCGCCAGTTTCTTGGCCGGCGTCCCGTTTTGCTGGCCGAGTACGTAGCCTGCCTGCTGCTGCTGGCGGGACTGGCCTACTGGACGTACGTTGCGCCGGACATAAACGTGCGGATCGCTCTCGTATCGGCCTTTCATGCCTACGTCTATGCCTCCATCGGCTGGGTCATCCACCTGGCGCGGCCATATGCCCGCCGGCAGTACGCCTACCGGTTCGCCAGCATCGGCGCATTCCTGGGCGCATTCGGACACGCCGGACGCGGGACGATATACGCAATCGGGCTGGCGCGGCAGACCGAGCTGATGCAGTCCACGCCCATCAATATCGCCTTCCTCGCGGTGGGTATTCTTGCGCTGCCATGGCTGTCGATAGGGATGGTGATGCTGGCCCATGATCGCCTGGCGCATCGTCTCGAGCGTCTTGCCTATATGGACGAGCTCACCGGCATTCTGGCCCGCCGGGCCTTCCTGGCCCATGCCGAGGCCGCGGTCAGGACGGCTCAGCGTACCGGACGGCCGCTGTCGATCGCGATCATCGATCTCGATCACTTCAAGGCCATCAACGACGGATACGGCCATGCGGGCGGCGACAAGGTACTCGCGCATTTCGCCTCCATGGTGGCGAAGAACCTGCGTTCGAGCGACACCTTCGGGCGCCTGGGAGGAGAAGAGTTCGCCATTCTGTGTCCGGACACCACCCGTTCGGAAGCCGTCGTGCTGTTGAACAGGCTGCGCGCCAAAGTGGCCGAATCGCCGTGTCCCATCAACGGCGAGTCGATGCTGTGCACGTTCAGTGTGGGCGTGGACGAATACTTCAAAGGCGAAACGCTGGCGGGTCTGATGGCCAGGGCCGATACGGCGCTGTACGCGGCCAAGGCCATGGGCCGCAACCGCGTGGTGATGGCGACGCCTCTGGAAGACCGGCCGGTGGAAAACGATATCGAATAGAGGCGGTGTCCGGCCGTGGGCCGGCTAAAAAACGAATAAGGAAAGTTGTATTAATTCGTTCTGATTGATCAGGCGAAATTATAGAGTCCAGCTTTCCTTCTTCGCCTGCATCGTCGCCATGTTCGTTCCCCGCGCGCGTCTTGCGCTTGCCTTGTCCATCGGCGCGGCCGTGGCCGCTCCCGCCCTTGCCGACGGCTATCCCACGAAACCGATCCAGATCGTCGTGCCCGCCGCGCCGGGCGGTAGTCCGGACATCCTGGCCCGCCTGATCGGGCCGGCGCTCAGTGCTCGTCTGGGGCAGCCCGTAAGCGTCGACAACCGGCCCGGCGGAGCCGGCAACATCGCCGCGCAGCACGTTGCCCGAGCCGCGCCGGACGGCTATACGCTGTTCGTCGCGACCGACATCGTGTCCATCAACCAGACGCTCTTCAAGGACCTGCCCTTCGACGCGCGGACCAGTTTCGCTCCCATCGTGCACGCCATTTCGTCCCCGCAGGTGTTCGCCGTCAATGCGGCGGTGCCCGCCAGGAGCGTGCAGGAATTCGTCGGTCTGGCCCGCAGCCAGCCGGAAAAGTATGCGCTGGCGTCGCCCGCCATCGGCACGACGGGCCAACTGGGCGTGCTGCTGCTGCAGAGCCAGGCGCAGATCAAGGTCAAGCCGGTGGTCTACCGCAGCGCGCAGCCCGCTCTGACCGATGTTCTGGGCGGGCATGCCGACGGCATCATCGTGACGATCGCGCCGGCCTTGCCGTTCATCCGGGAAGGCAGGCTGCGCGCGCTGGGCGTGTCCACCGCCACCCGGTCGGCGGCGCTGCCGGACGTGCCCACTTTCGTCGAACAAGGCCTGCCGGACTTCAACTTCGGTTCCTGGCAGGGCTTCGTCGCGCCGGCCGGCACGCCGCAGCCGGTCGTCGATCGCCTGAACAAGGAGATCAACGCGGTGCTGAACGATCCCGACATACGCGCGAAATTGCTGGCGCAGGCGTTCGAGCCGGAGGGCGGATCGCCGGCGGCATTCGGGAAAGTCATCGACGACGCCATCGTGACCTGGGAAAAAGTCATCCGGGCGCACGATATCCGCGTCGAATAGGGAAACGCGAAGGAAACGCGAGGAAATCGTCATGAGCACATCGGCCGATACGAGCAGGCTCAACCGCATCTGGTACACCCGTTGCCCGGTGCCTACCGCCTCCGGCATAGCCATTCACCACGGTTGGCTGGACGCGGAATTCGCGCCCGACGGCATCGCCGTGTCGTCGCTGCGGGCGTCGCCCGACCGGGCCGTCAGGGAATCGCACTTCGATCACCGGCAGGCCGATTCGTTCAGGCAGGGCGGCAACGCGCCGCCGATCTGGTCGCGGTCGGAAGGCCAGGACACCGTGGTGGTGGGGCTGACCTGGCTGCCGCAGTACCAGTCCATCCTCGCCCTGCCGGAGTCGGGCATCCGGTCGGTCGCCGATCTGAAAGGCAAGCGCCTGGCGCTGCCGCGCCGGGTGAACGAAAAGATCGATTTCTGGCGGGCTTCCGCACTGCAGGGGTATTTGCAGGCGCTCGCGGCCGAAGGGCTTTCCGCGGCCGACGTGACGTTCGTCGATCTGCCCATCGAGGAACCGTACATCGGCGACGTGACGGCATCGGCGTCGGGCCCCTTGTTCGATGCCAGGCAAACCGCGCGGTCGGCGCGCGCCGAAACGTTCGCGCTGATCCGCGGGCAGGCCGACGCGCTCTACCACTATGGGGCCGCGGGCCCGGCGCTGCAGGAATCCCTGGGCGCCAGCGTGGTGGCGGACATCAACCATCATGCCGACCAGCGGGTCGCCGTCAACAACGGTACGCCCAACGTGCTGACCGTGAGCGGAACGCTGGTCAGGGAGCACCCGCAGATCGTGGCGCGCTATCTGGCCCAGGTTCTGCGCGCCGCCCGGTGGGCCAAGGCGAACCGCGCCGAAGCGGCCGGCATCATCGCCCGCGAGGTCTCGGTGGCCGACGAGTGGCTGCCCGATGCGTTCGACGACTCGCTGTACGACAATCTGGAACCCAGTCTGCGGCCGGAGCTGGTGGATGCCTTGAAGACCCGCAAGGATTTCCTGCTGCGGCACGGTTTCATCCGCCAGGACTTTTCCGTGGACGACTGGATCGCCCCGGGGCCGCTCGCCGCCGCGCACGAATTGCTGGCCCGCGGCGATGCAGGCCGGCGCGCCGCTTGAGCGCGCCGGCATACGGAACGCGCGCCGGCCAGGGATCCCCGTGCATATGCCGCTTTCGTCCGTCGGCCCGGGTGCTCTGGAGGCACTGAACGCGCGCGTGGCCGACGATCTGACGTATCTGGACTATCCGCGCGACAAGGCCTGGACCCTGCCTCGTTCGGTCGATGGCCTGCCGGTGCTGGACGTGCTGATCGTCGGCGGCGGGCAGACCGGTCTTTCGACTGCCTTCGCGTTGCGGCGCGAGCGGATAGGCAGCGTCCTGATCCTGGACCGGAATCCCGAAGGTTACGAAGGACCATGGCGCACCTACGCGCGCATGCACGATCTGCGCACGCCGAAGAACGTGACGGGTCCGGATCTGGGCATACCGAGCCTGACGCCGCGCGCATGGTTCGAGGCCAGGTATGGCGCCGCCCGATGGGAGGCCATCGACTCGATATCGCGCGAGGACTGGGCCGCCTATCTCTGCTGGCTGCGCGCGGTGCTGGCGCTGGACGTCCGCAACCGGTGCGCCGTGGAACAGATCGTGCCCGCCGGCCAGTATCTGCGCGTGAACTGCCAAAGCGGAGGTTCCACGCATTCGATGCTGGCCCGCAAAGTGGTGCTGGCGACCGGTTTCGCCGGCAGCGGCGTGCTGAATGTGCCGGAAGTGGTGCGGTCCGGGCTGCCGGCGCGCAAGTTCGCCCATTCCGCGCAGCCCATCGATTTCAACGCGCTGCGCGGCCGTCGCGTCGCCGTCATCGGGGCGGGCGCAGCGGCCTTCGAAAGCGCGGCGGTCGCACTGGAAACGGGGGCCGCGCGGGTCGAGCTGTTCGTCCGGCGCCCGCAGGTGCCGCGCGTCAACGCCTTCCATTGGACCGATTTCGCCGGCGTGATGGGCCATTTCGCCGAACTGCCCGATCTGTATCGGTGGCGTTTCAGCAAACGCCTGCTCGAGGCCGGCCATCCTCCGCCGGCGGGTTCGCTGCAGCGTTGCGTGCCGTTCTCCAATTTCGGCGTCAGGGCGGGCGAACCGTGGCTGGAAGTGGAGGACCGGCCGGAGGGCTTCCGGGTCAGGACGCCGAAGGGGTGGAGCGGCTTCGATTTCGTCATCTGCGGTACGGGCAATGCGCCCGATGCGAGGAAGTTTCCGCCATTGGCCGCTTTCGCCGACCAGATCGCCACGTGGGCCGACCGTTTCACGCCGCCCGCCGGAGAAGAGAGCCCGCATCTGGCCGCCTACCCGTATCTGGGGCCGGCTTTCGAGTTCATCGAAAAGACGCCCGGCGCGGCGCCATTGCTGCGCCATATCCATAGTCCCAATTATTGCGCCCAGGTCAGCATGGGAAATTCCGCCGGCGCTCCCGGTTTGCGGTTCAGCATCCCGCGTCTGGTGTCCGGCCTGGTCAGGGACTTGTTCGTGGACGACGCGGACGCCTATTACCGCCAGTTCCTGGAGTTCAAGGCGCCCGAACCGGAAAGCATCGCCTTTCTGAACGGATGAACGATCGCCGATGAGTCACTTTGTTTCCCTGCTCGGGCGCTGGCGGCGCCGATTCTGGCTGATGCCGGTGCTGGCGCTGGTCGTCGTGCTGCTGTTGTGGCCGGCCGCCATGCTGGCGGTCGGCGCTTTCCGCACTTCGCCGCCCGGCATGCCGGGCCAGTGGAGCTGGCGCGCATTCGCCGCGCTCGCATCGCAGGACGGCATCTGGACGGCGGCGCGCAATTCGGCCGTGCTGGCCGTGACGACCACCGCACTGGCTCTGCTGCTGGCGCCGGCGTTCGCGTTCCTTTCGCAGCGGACCGGCATCCGGCTCAGGCGGGTCATCACGCCGATGATGATGATCGTCTTCGCCACGCCGTCGCTGTTCTACGCGATGGCCTACAGCCTGATGGGCAACCGCTTCAACGGCTATGCCAACGCGCTGCTGCGGATCTTGATGGGGGACGAGGCTCCGGTGTTCGACGTCGAGTCGTGGGCGGGGCTGCTGGGCGTGACGACGCTGCGCGCAACGGCGTTCATCTACCTGTTCATCGCTCCCGCCTTCGCCGCGCTGGACCGCGCGCACGAGGACGCTTCGCTGGTGTCGGGCAGGGGCAAGGCGGGCACGTTCCTGCGCGTCAGTCTTCCCATTCTGGCGCCGGCCATCACCGGGGCCGCCATCCTGGGGCTGGTGGCCGGATTGCACGCTTTCGACACGGTGCTGATCCTGGGAGAACCCGCCGGCATCCGCGTCCTGGCCACCGAGATATACGACATGCTCGTGCATGCGTATCCGCCGGCCTATGCCGAAGCGAGTCTGGTGTCGCTGCTGCTGGTGCTGCTGGTGGGCGCGCTGTGCATCGCGCAGTTCCTGCTGCTGGGGCGGCGCGGCTATGTCACCGTAACGGGCAGGCAAGGCGCCCGGCGTCCGCATGATCTGGGCGGGTGGCGGTGGCTGGCCGGCGGACTCGTCTGCGTTTATTTCGTCCTCGGCGTGGCCGCCCCCTTCGGCGCCTTGGTGTACGGCGCTTTCCAGCCGTTCCCGGGCGTGCACGGCGCGTTGACCTGGCTGCATTTCGAACGGGTGTTCACGCGTCCGGGAGTGCTGCAGGCCGTATGGACGACCGGACTGCTGGCGGTGGGCGTGGGGGCGCTCGCGATGGTCTTCGGCGTTGCGCTGGCGCTGGCCAATACGCATCTCGGCCCCCGGGGCCGGACGTTCGTGCGGTTCGCGGCGCTGGTTCCGTACGCCATGCCGGGCATCGTCGCGGCGCTGGCGGTGACATGGGCCTACGTCAGCGTGCCCGGCCTGAGACAGATCTACGGGACCCCCTGGATGCTGGTGGTGGCCTTCATCGTGGTCGTGATGCCGTTCGCGATGCAGGCGGCGCAAGCGGCCGTGGCGCAGCTCTCGCCTGATCTGGCCGCGGCGGCGCGGGTATCCGGGGCGTCCGCGCTGCGCGCCAACGTCGGCATCGTCGGCCGGCTGATCCTGCCGAGCTTTCTTGCCGGATGGTTCTTCGTGGCCATCATCATCGCCGGCAATCTGGACGTGCCGCTGCTGCTGGGGACCCCGACGCTTTCCACCGTGGCGTCGCAGATCTTCATTCTGCAGTCCCAAGGGCAGATGGGCGACGCGGCGGCATTGGTGGTGAGCAGCATATTCGGCGTCCTGCTGCTGGGGCCGGCCGCGCTGCTGCTGCGCAGGGCCGTGCGCGCGCGGCGGTCTCGCCTGCGTTCGCCCGGAACCGGGCGCGTGTCCGCCGGCGCGGCCGTCCGTCTTCAAGGAGAATTATCGTGAGCGGCATACGCATCGAGGCGCTGCGCAAGCACTATGGCGCCGCGCGCGGCATCGAGCATCTCGACCTGGAGGTCGAGGAGGGCGAGTTCTTCGTTCTGCTGGGTCCCAGCGGCTGCGGCAAGACGACGGCGCTGCGCTGCATCGCGGGGCTGGAGGAGCCCGATGCCGGCACCATACGAATCGGTGCGACGACGGTGGTGGCGCCGGCGCGCGGCGTGTTCGTGCCGCCCAACCGCCGCGATCTGGGCATGGTGTTCCAGAGCTATGCGCTCTGGCCGCACATGACGGTCGAGCAGAACGTCGGCTATCCGCTGCGCGCGCGGGGATGGCCGCGCGACCGCGCCCGCGCGGCCATCGCCCGCGCGCTGGCCCTGGTGGATCTGGGCGGACTCGGCAACCGCTATCCGGGCGAACTCTCCGGCGGCCAGCAGCAGCGCGTGGCGCTGGCCCGGGCGGTGGTGGCCGCGCCCAAGCTGATTCTGTTCGACGAACCGCTGTCCAACCTGGACGCCCAGTTGCGGGCGCGGCTGCGCCAGGATCTGCGCCGGGTGCATCGCGAGACGGGCCATACCGCCGTCTACGTGACCCACGATCAGGTCGAGGCGCTGGCGCTGGCCGATCGCGTCGCCGTGATGCGCGAAGGCAGGGTGGAGCAACTGGGCCGCCCCGACGACATCTTTCTATCTCCGGCGACGCGCTTCGTGGCCGAATTCGTCGGCTACGACAATCTTTTCGAGGCGACGGTCGAGCAGTCCGGCACCGACGGCGTCCGGGTCGCGCTCGGAGGCCGCTGCGCGCCGCTGTCCGCCCGCAGCTCGGCCCGGCTTGCTCCCGGTTCGCCGGTGCATCTGGCGGTCCGCTCCAATCGCATCCGCCTGGGCAAGGGCGCCGCCGCCGACCGCCGCAACAGCCTGGACGTACGGGTGCTGGACGCCGCTTATCTGGGGGACAGTTACCAGTGCACGGTGCAGTGGCCGGGCGGCCGGCCGTTGCTGGCCCAGGTTCCCGCCGATCTATGGAAGCAGGAAGGCGCCGCCTTGATGGGCGGTCCGGCCCATGCGTTCTTTCCGCAAGACGAATTGGTGGCTTTGCCCGCGGGGGACGGCGGGCGGCAGTAAGCGATACGCCGCGCCCGGCCGGCAGCGGCCCGCGGCGGACGATTTCAACGACTCTTCAAGGAAATGTCATGAGACAGTGGTTCAAGAAATGGATGGCGGCCGCCGCCGTCGCCGGTGTCGCGGGCGCAGCGCACGGCGCCGACGGCGGGGACGCGCTCAAGGCTCTGTACGACCAGGCCCGCGCCGCCCGGCAGACCCAGGTCGTCGTCTATACGCCCTACGGCAATCTTCAGCCAGTGTGGAACAAGTTCGCCGGCACCTATCCCGGCATCACCGTGCAGCCGGCGGTCATCTCGGGAGGCGGCGCGCCGCTGCTGGCGCGCACCCGGGCCGAGGCGGCCAGCGGCAACTACATCGGCGACATCGTGCTGAGCGGTCTGGGCGACATCAATACGCTGATCGCCGAAGACCGGCTCGAACGCGACGAGCCGCCGCAGGCCGCCACGCTGGATGCGCAATTCAAGGATCCGGCGGGACGCTACCAGATCCCGTTCCATACGTTGTTCACCATCGTCTACAACCCGAACCTGATCAAGGAGTCGGAACTGCCGGCCAGCTTCGACGAAGCGATAGGGTCCAAGTGGGCCGGCCGCTACGGCCATGCGCGCTTCACCGGCGCTGCGGCGCCGGATCTGGTCGGCACCATCCTGTCGTACAACAATGCCCTCACCGACGATCAGCTTCGCCAGCTCAAGGCCAATGCGCAGGTCAGCCCGACCGCCATCGCGCTGCTGACCAATGTGGCGCAGGGGCGCGTGGCCTTCGGCCTGTGGGGACCGACCCAGAACGTGCGTCGCCTGCAGCAGGACGGGGCGCCTTTAAAGATCCATTTCCTGCCGGATTCCGCCGTCGTCATGGGGCCCGGGCTGGCGTTGCTGAAGAATGCTCCGAATCAGCATGCGGCCCGTCTGCTCAAGGCCTGGCTGCTTAGCGAGGCGGGGCAGGCGGCGCTGGGGCAGGAAGCGTCCAGCTACGGCACGCAGCCGACGGCGCCGACGCCCGAGGGGCTGCCGGACATCGGCGGATACCGGTTCAAGGGCGTGCCGCTGGCCGAATACGACGCGGCGCTGAAAGCCTTCCGCGAACGCACCGTCGCCATCTGGGGCCGGTAGCGGGGCACGACGTTCAAGACTGCGGATTCGTATCCATGACCACCCGCCAGATGCATCTCAATTTTCACGGCAACAGCTCGGGCGAGCATCTTGCCGCATGGAGCCGCGCCGGCGCCGGAGATCCGGCCGTCTTCGTGCCGGACTATTACCTGCAGATCGCCACGATCGCCGAACGGGGCCTGTTCGACGCGGTGTTCTTCGCGGCCGGGCTGGCGTTGCCGGACGACGGCCGGCCGGCGCGTCCGGTGCTCGATCCGGTCGTGCTGATCGCCGCGCTGGCGGCGCAGACGCGGCGGATCGGCTTCGTCGCGACGATGTCCACGACGTTCACCGAACCCTATAACGTCGCCCGCACCTTTTCTTCGCTCGACCACATTAGCCGGGGCCGTGTCGGCTGGAACATCGTCACGACCTACGACGAACTGGCATCCAGGAACTTCGGTCTGTCGCAGTTGCCGGAACGCCGGCACCGATATGCGCGCGCCGACGAGTTCGTCGGTGTCGTGCGCGCGCTGTGGGATAGCTGGGACGACGAGGCCGTGGTCGCTCTGGAGAACGGCGAGGTCGATATCGATGCCGCGCGCATTCATCCGATCCGCCACGAAGGCCGATTCTTCCGTGTCCACGGGCCGCTGCAGACGCCCCGCACGCCCCAGGGCCGGCCGCTGCTGTTCCAGGCGGGGGGATCGGAAGCCGGACAGGAACTTGCCGCGCGCCATGCGGACGCCGTTTTCAGCATAGGCCTGGAGCGGGCCCAGGCCCAGGCGTTCTACCGGGACCTGAAGGCCCGCGCGGCGCGGCAAGGACGTGATCCGGAAAGCCTGCACATACTGCCGGGCGTATACCTGTACCTGGGCGCCACCGAGCAGGAAGCGGAGCGCAGGCGCCAGGAACTGCTTGCATCGCCCGCCGCGGTGCGCGGGTACGTCAGGCAGCTCGCCACGCGCCTGGGGGTCGAGCCGGAAGCGCTGGCCATGGACGAACCGGTGCCCGAGTCGATACTGCGCGACGCGGAATCGCGCGCCGGGTCGGTCGGGCATACGCGGGCGCTGGTCGCTTCGCTGCGCAATGGCGATGGCGCGACACGACCGACCCTCAGACAGTTTCTGGCGCGCCAGCCGGTGGGCGGGCCGCATCGAGTCATCATCGGCACGCCGGAGCAGGCGGCCGATACGCTGGCGGACTGGTTTCTGGCGCGCGCCGCGGATGGCTTCAACATCGGCAACATGCCGCCGGCGGATCTGCGGATTTTCGTCGAGCAGGTCGTGCCGTTGCTGCAGAAGAGGGGGCTGTTTCGCGAGGGCTACGAAAGCACGACGCTGCGCGGCCACTTCGGGCTGACCGCCGGGCGCGGCAAGAGCCGGCCGGAATGAGCATCAGCCTGGCCAAACTGCGCAGCTTCATCGCGGTGGCCGACGAAAGCCAGTTCAACCGCGCCGCGCAGCGGCTCGGCGTTTCCCAGCCATCACTGAGCGCGCAGATCCGCGACCTGGAACGGCTGCTGGGCGTCAGTCTGTTCAATCGCACCACGCGCAGCGTGTCGCTGACCGTCGAGGGCCGCCGCTTTCTGCATCGCGCCCGGCGCTTGCTGGCGGACCTGAACGATGCGGTCGCCGACATGCAGAATCTGTCTTCGCTGAGTCAGGGGCGCATTGTCGTGGCGGCAACGCCTTCGGTGACCTCGATGCTGCTGCCCGCGGCGATCCAGGCATTCGGCCAGCGGTTTCCCGACATTCACGTGCAGGTTCACGAGGCCGTCCATGCGGGGGTGGAAGACAGCGTCATCAGCGGACGCGCGGATTTCGGTTTCGGCCCCCGGCCCGCCAGAACCGGCGACCTGGAGTTCACGCCCTTCCTGTCCGAAAAATTCTTCGGCGTGACCGGCGCGGCGCATGCGGCCGACGGCGTGTCGTCGATGACGTTCGCGGAGTTCTGTACCCGCCCGCTGATCCTGCCCGCCGCCGGTACGGGCTTACGCAGCGCCATCGACGAGGTGCTGGCGGATCAGGGCGTGTTTCCGAACGTCGCGCATGTGCTTGCGCACCAGGATACGATGCTGACGATGGCGTCCAAAGGCCTGGGCGTCGCCTATCTGCCCGCGCTGGTGATTCTGTCCGCCGGCGCGCGTCCGTTGCGGCTCGTCGACGTGCGCGAACCGGAAACCTGGCGCGATCTGGGCGTCATGCAGCGCAAAGGGGGCAGCGCTTCCGCCGCGACGGCCGAGTTTCTGCGCCTTTGCTTTGCGGGCGAGCTGCTGGACCCGGTTTTCGACATGGCGGTAGGCGCGGACGAAAACAGCCGCCTCCTGCTGGAAGGCATCGCGCTGCGCGGACGTGCCGGGCACGGCGACGACGCCCGCAGGCTGGCGGGCCGCCGGCCGGCACCGGTCCCGTCCGGGCATGGCGGAGCGTGACGGCCAACCGTCGCGGCCGTCTTCACGGCAGGCACACGCCGGGGTACAGGCGCTGCAGTATCTGCATGGCCAGTTCGCCGAGCAGGCCGGCCAGTTCGTCGATGCTCGCGGCCGGGTCCGTCTGCGCCCGTGCCTTGGCCCATACGGCGGCCAGGTCGGCCGAGCGGGCCTGCACCGCCTGTTCGACTTCCGCGCGCCAGAACGGCGGAGCCTCGCCTTCCACGTAGTCTCCGCGTCCGCGTCCGAAGTGGACGACGGCCAGATAGCGCAGCAGGTCCGCCACGACCAGGGCCTGCAGGAAGTCGTCGGTCAACCGCACGGTGGCATGGTCCGCGCCCTTCGCCTTGTTGATGCCCCAGGCGGCGCCGGCGAAAGTGGCGGCTCCGGCCAGCGCGCCGACCAGCATGCCCCCGCCCAGCGTCAGGCCGCCTGCGAGCAGATCGGCCGATGCGCCGGCGGCGGCTCCCGAAGCGATGGCCCCGAGCAGCCCGGCCTGTTTGACGTCCAGCGGCATGTCGAACGCGAAGTTTTCCCGCAGCCGTTCGTTCAGCGGCGCGGCGGCGCTGCCGTGCAGGCCATGCAGCGCGAGCAGCTCGGCCGTGGTCCGTTCTCCCTGGCGCGCCAGGCGTTCGGCAATGGCGGCGGTGGCTTTCTCCTTGACGGCTTCCGCCGCGCGGCCGCGCAGGCCGACCACGCCCAGTGCCGTCCCGAGCGGCGGGACTGCTTCGACGTCCTGCCGGTCTCGCGCCGCGGCGACGATCTGCCGGGCGACGACGGCCATCGATCGTCCGAAACGGTCCAGATTGCGCTGGTCCCATGCCGCCGTCAGCCGCGCATGGCCCTGCTGCAGGGAAGCCGGAAGGCACTTGCCGATCGCCTCGAACAGCGCGCGTTCGTGAACCCAGCTACGCGCGAAGGCGTCCAGCGGAATCACGTCGCGCACCACGCCGTAAGGCCGAAGGTGGCGGGCCCAGCGCGCGGTTTCTTCGCGTTCCTGCGGCGCCGGACGAGGCGGCCCCATCTGGTTCAGCAGCACCACCACCGGCTTGCCCAGCCATTGGAGGATCTGCATTTCGGGCGGAACGTAGCCGGCCTCGCTTGGGTCCTCCGCGGCGTTGACCAGATACAGCACCACGTCGGCATTGTCGCGCGCCGCCTGGAGCGCGCGCTGGCTGAGCCAGAACGCGCGGTCGCTCACCCTGTCCCAGACTTCGGTCAGGAACCAGCCCAGGGGGTTGCCCGTCATTCCCAGGCGCTTGGCCAGCCGGGCGGAATCGCCGAAGCCCGGCGTATCCCACAAATACAGCTCGTCGCCGTCGTCGGTCGCCAGCAGCCGGTACGCGTCCGCCGTCTGCGTTACGTGGGCGGCATCGCGCACCTCGCCCACGTCGGCACCCAGCAGGGTGCGGGCGAGCGTGGTCTTGCCGGCGTTGGTATGGGAGACCAGGCAGAGCTGTATGCGGGCGGGTTTGTCAGGCATCGGCGGAAGGGCGGAGCAGATCGACGAAGGTGACCGGCACCTGGTGCAGGTCGCCGAAATCCTGCCACAGGCGTTTGCGTTCTTCCATGCGCCGGGCGGCGTCCGCCTGGCCATCGAGGCGTGCGGCATAGGCCGACTGGTCCACCGCCAGCACGAGCTTGCCCGGCAGCGCGTGCGCCAGGTGGTCGAGGAAGGCGCCGTGGTTCTCGCGTTCGGGCGTGGCGGACAAATTGACGAGGGCGGCGGTGACGGTGGCCTCGCCTTCCGACAGGCTGCGCCCGGCGGCTTCGTCCGCGTCCGCGCCATACTCCCATCCCGGCATCAGCATCGCCTGCGCGGTTTCGCCCAGCATCGAGCGGGCGAGCGCCTGAAGCGCCTCGCCGCGGCGCTCATCCACGGCAAAGCTGTAGGGAATGACCCGCAGGCGCAGCGGCACGGGACTCAGGGCGCCCAGCAGCTTGCGGTAATACGGCTGGCCGAGATCGACCGGGAAGTTCCGGCGCAGGCGAACCTCCTGCCAGCGCGCGGCGGCGGCCAGCAGCAGGCGCGGCGCGATCACCACCACGGCAAGCAGCGCCGCGTACAGGTGCACCCAGCGCGCTCCGCCTGCCACGCCTCCGGTGGCGCCGAACCTGAGCGCCGCGACTTCTTCCGGCGTGAATCCGGGCAACTGGAACAGCCAGGCGGCGGGGGCGAACAGGACGCGCAAGATCGCATGGACCTGGTTCGCATCGAGAAAAGTGCTTTCCCAGCCCACGCGGTATTCGACAATGAGACCGCGGACGTAGAGCGACAGCGCGATTCCGGCGCCGAACAGCGCAGCCGACAGATGGAGGATGCGCCTGGCGCGGGCGAGGTCGAGCGGCGCCGCGAGGCGCCTCCAGTCGGCGGCAAAGCGGGCGAGGGCGGCGGCGAGCGCCGGTTGCGGCCGGCGACGCCGCGTCCAGCTCGCCGGCAGCCGGACGTGGATGGACAGGGTACTCCAGCGCCGCCGCAGCGGCGGTATCGCAAGGACGAGCAAGAAGGCATACATCAGCACGTTCCAGCCGAGCACGCCCAGCAGCGGCAGCGAGAGCAGGTCCATGCGGTGAGGATTGGCGATGCGCTCGGTCAGGGCGCCCGCGAGGAGCGCCACGACGGGCACGATCCACCCGGCGAGAGCCGCCACGCGGCAGGGGCGCCGCACGACGCCCAGCGCCGGCATGCGCCGTTCGAGGCCGTCCAGCAACAGGCCCGCCCGCGTTTTCAGGAAGGCCGCGGCCGCGTCCGCGTGCGTATCGCGGCTGTGTTGCAAGGCACCCATGTTGCGGGCGCTGAGGCTGGCTTGGCGGAGTTCGTCGGTGCGCAGTAGTTGGCGGTCGTGGTCGGTGGCCTCAATGGCATGGGCCAGAACCACGTCCCGGGCCGCTCGCTCGTCCATCGGCGTCCTGGATAGTTCTTCAGCCGACAGACTATATAGGAATTGGGAACCGGCGTATGCGTTGCGCCGGGCGTATAAGCAAGCCCTATGGCGACTGGCTTGCCGCCGGCGTGGCGTAGGCCTTGCGCAGCGGCGTCTCTTCCAGGGCAGCGCGCAAGGCGGCGTATTCCCTGTCGATGCGCAGCAGCCGCGCCATGCGGGCCGATTCGTCGGTCCAGTGCCCTTGTAGCGCGCTCTGGCGATCGAGGCGATAGACCAGATAGGCATGGGCCAGCAGGGCGGAGTCCCCCGCGGCCTCGAAACCCGCCAGATCGTGCCGGCGTTTCAGTTTCTCCCGCCCGGCACTCGTCTGGCCGAGGCCGGCCAGATGCTCGGCGAGGCGGGCGCGCAGGGCTTCCGGCAAGGCGCGACGTGCCAGCACCAGCGAGGCGGGCAAAGGATCGGACTGCCACAGGACCGCGATGCGGGCGTATTCGTTGGGGAAGCGCTCCCTGAAGCGGGCCAGGTCCGAGCCCGTGGTCAATCCCACGTCGGCCTCGCCGTTGGCGACGGCCAGCACGTTCGTCTGGTGGCTGCCTTGAATTTCGGCGGCGAAGAACGCCTCCATGCGCAGGCCGCGCGGCAGGAACAGCTGCAGCTGCGGCACGAGATAGCCCGACAGCGAGCGGGTTTCGCCCCGCGCCAATCGCCATTTGGCCGGCAGCGCCAGCATCTGCTCGAGCGTGGCGGGTGGCGCGCCGCGCCGGCCGACGAGCACCGTGCGGTGGCGGTCGGGGTCGGCGGGCAGGGCGCGCGCGATGACCGTCATGCCATGGCGAGTGACGGCATCGACGGCCAGGCTGCCCGACAGGACGGCCAGGTCGATGTCGCCTTGACGCAGGGCAGCCGTCATGGCGTCGTAGGACGTGGGGGCGAGCAATTGCGTCGGATTGCCGAGGGCCTGGGCCACGCCCGCGGCCAGCGGACCCCAGGCGTTGCGCGTTTCCAGGGGGCCTTCGACCGGCAGGATGCCCAGCCTGAGCGATGGCTGGGCATGGGCTCCGAGCGCCGCGCACGCCAGCGCCAGGGCCGCCGCTGCGCGCAGCAGGCGCGGCGCCACGAACCGGGAGGAAAGCGGCGGAGGGCAGCAGAGGGCTGGCATGGTACGTCCTGACTCCCCGAACTGGGCGTATGGCTCTCTTTTTGGTATCTTTATTGGGGTCTATTGGATTCTTTTTTTGTGTCCATTGCAAGACACGCCACAATATTCCTTCGTTCACCATCCATCTGCCCATGTCCGCACGCGTGCCCGCCTCAGGCGACCCGGTATTGGAACTGCTGCTCTCGCGGCTGCGCCTGCACGATGCCGTCACGACTCCCTACTACGTCCAGCTGCAGCGGCAGATCCAGGCCCTGATCGACGGTGGCGAACTGCGTACCGGGCATGGGCTGCCGTCCGAGCGGGTATTGGCCAAGGCGCTGAACATCAGCCGCACGACGGTCAAGCGTTGCTACGATTCGCTGCGCGAGGCGCAGACGCTCGCGAGCTCCCAGGGCCGGGGCGGGACAGTGGTCAAGGCGGCGCCGCGGGTTTCACCCGCCATGCAGCGCCTGCGCGGATTCACCGAGGAAATGCGGGAGCTCGGACTCGAACCGTCGGCCCGCGTGCTGGAGTGCGCCGTGGTCCAGGACCGCATGGTGGCGTCCATCTTCGGCCGGGTATCGAATGCCGAATTCTTCAAGCTGGTTCGTGTGCGGCTGGCCGATGGCGTGCCCATGTCGCGCGAGGTGGCCTGGTACGACCTGGCAGTGGCGCCCGCCTTGGCCGAGTGGGACGGCCAGGGCTCGGCCTATGCCTATCTGCACGAGCACTGCGGTATCGAGCTGGCCTGGGCCGACCAGTCGGTCGAGGCCGTGCTCAGTTCGCCGGAAGAGGCCGAGGTCTTCGGTTTTGCGCAGCCCGCGCCCTGCCTGCTGCTCAAGCGGCGTTCCCATTCGGCCCAGCATGCGCTGGTGGAGTACGTGGAAGGCACGTTCCGCGGCGATGCCTACGCTTACCGGCTCAGGCTGCAGGCCTGAGCAGCGCCTCCAGCTCTTGCCGGCCAGGGAGCGCGGCGAGAATGCCCGGACGGGAAATGGACAGCGCGCCGCAGGCGTTGCCGGCCCGCAGCGCGGCCGCCATGTCCTCGCCGCGGGCCAGCCCCCAGCACAGCCCCGCGCTGAAGGCATCGCCCGCGCCGAGCGTCTTCAGCGGATCGGCCGGGAACGCCGGCGCTACGTGTATCGTTCCGTCGCGATGGCAAGCCATGCTTCCCTGGGCGCCCAGCGTGGCGACGAGCCAGTTGCCGCGCCAGCGGCGCCACAGCGCCGGCAATGCCGAAACGATCCGCCGCGGCCGCGCCTCTTTTTCGCCGGACAGCGCGTCCTCCAGCAAGGCCTGGGCTTCGCTTTCGTTGACGACCAGCACGTCGGCGCAGTCGAGCATCTCCTCCGGCAAGGTCTGCCACGGCGAAGGATTCAGCACCGTAGGCACCCCGCGTGACCGCGCGAGCGCGAGGCCGGCCTGCACCGCGGCAAGCGGAATCTCGAGCTGCGCGTAGAGCAGGGCGGCAGCGGCGATGTCCGGCGCCGCCCGGGCCACTTCGCGCGGGCTCAGCGCGGCGTTGGCGCCGCCGTGGACCACGATCTGGTTTTCGCCCGCCGCGTCGATGAAGCCGGCGCCATGGCCGGAAGGCATGGCGCATCGATGGATGTGGCGGGCATGCAGCCCCTCCCGCCGCAGCCATTCCAGCAGCGTCCCGGCCGGCGCGTCGTTGCCGATTGCCATGACGAGATCGACGGCCGCCCCCAGGCGATGGCATCCGACGGCCACGCTCAGCCCCTTGCCAGCTGGCTCTGCCGAGAAGTCCCCGGCGCGCAGTGTTTCGCCGGGGCGCGGCAGCCGGTCCACGCGCCAGCAGCAGGCTTGCATGAAGCTGCCCAGCACGGCGATGCGAGGGAGAGAGTCGGACATGCCTGGATCCGTTCGCCGGAGGCCGCACACGGCGCCGCGAGCGGCCCCGCGGCGGCATTCGGCCATTTCTTGCGACTTGGTAATGGCGTTTTTCCGCCGCATCGCCGATACGGCGGGCATAAGCGCCGGATTCGCCCTTTCCGGATAGTAACCGTCGATACGTTCCAGGCAAGACCCCCGCGCCTAGACTGGATGCTCATTCAAGGAGGACTTGCCATGGCAACGTTTCTGGTCTTTATCGGCGTGCTGGCGGCTACCGTGGGCTTCATCTATCTTCTGGTCAGGATACCCATGCTTTTCAATCGCGGAGGGGAGGACGACTCGCAGCAAGACCCGCCGGCGAAGGCGAGCGGATCGCGCGACTAGCGTGCTTTCTACACCAGAACGTCCACCGACTTGAACACGCGCCGCAGTACGGGATCGCGCGAAGTCATGCCGATCCGCACCTGTTCGAAGAAGTGGTCGAGGAAACGCTGCGCCGCCCAGGGCAGCGTATCGTGGCGCCGCCGCACGATGCCGACCTGGTGCGGCGAAAAACTCTCCTTAAGGTGGAAGGGCATTAGCGCGCCGTGCCCGCCTCCCGATTCCAGCAGCGGCCACGGACAGAAGGTGAGCATGTCGGTGCGGCAGACGAGCTCCAGCATCAGCGAGGACGAATGCGCCAGGTGGATGCGGCGGCTGGGGACCTCGTAGCCGTGCTGCACGAACAAGTGATCGAGCAGCAGTGCTTCTTCCTGGGGCGCGTAGTTCAACAGCCAATCGCAATCGAGCAGTTGTCCAAGGGTGCGCGCCCGCCCGTGCGGGTGGCCGGCGCGCCCCGCCACGGTGGCCTCGTAGGCAAACACCGGTGTGGATTGCAGGTCGGTGTGCTGCGGGTGGCCCGAGGTCCGTCCGATCAGCAGGTCCAGCGCGCCTTCGCGCAGCTTGGGCAGGGCGACCGCCGACAGTCCTTCGAATAATTCCAGCTGCACGTTGGGTAGTTCCCGATGGAAGGCTTGCAGGACGGCGGGAAGAAGACTCTGCGCCACCCACGGCGTGACGCCGATCGAAAGCCGTACCGCGGCTTCGGCGTTGCGGTGCCGAGCCATGTCGGCGTCGGCGCTGTTCAGTTGTTCGACGATGATCTGCGCATGCTGCAGCAGGGAACGGCCGGCGGGCGTCAGGCCGATGCCGCTGCTGTGGCGGATGAACAGCGGCACTTCGCATTGCGCCTCGAGCTCTCGCGCCGCTTGCGTGACGGCGGCCTGGGTCACGCCCAGTTCCCGGGCGGCGGCGCGGATGCTGCCTTGCTGGGCGATGGCGACGAGATAGCGGATCTGGTGCAGCTTCAGCGGCAGCATGGGAAGGGGCGGCGTATCGGGACAGGTGAATGGTAATACTTGTCGGGACAACAAGTAACCGTCTTCCCCTGGCGTCCGGCCCTGCCTAGACTGGGTTTCCCGGGCCGAGCCCGGCCCCTTGCCAGGAGTCCCATGACCGCATTCGCCGAAACCGCCGTGCTGCCAGGCATCCGCGCCATCGAAGCGGAAATGGTGGCGTTGCGCCGCCATATCCATGCACACCCCGAACTCGCTTTCGAGGAGTTCGGCACCAGCGACCTGGTCGCCGACCGGCTTGCCCAGTGGGGCTACGCCGTCGACCGCGGGCTGGGGGGCACCGGCGTGGTGGGCACGCTGGAGGTGGGATCCGGGACGCGCCGGCTGGGGCTGCGCGCCGACATGGACGCGCTGCCGATACACGAGAAGACGGGCCTGCCCTATGCCAGCACACGACCCGGGAAGATGCATGCCTGCGGCCACGACGGCCACACGGCGATACTGCTGGCCGCGGCCCGCCATCTGGCCGAGACACGCAACTTCGAAGGCACCTTGCACCTGATCTTCCAGCCGGCCGAGGAAGGGCTGGGGGGCGGCCGCAAGATGATCGAGGACGGGTTGTTCCGGCGCTTTCCGTGCGACGCCGTCTTCGCCTTGCACAATATGCCCGGTTATCCGGTGGGCAAGTTCGGTTTCATGAACGGCTCGTTCATGGCCTCGTCCGATACCGTGGTCATCACCGTCGCGGGCCGGGGCGGACACGGGTCCTCGCCGCATCTGGCCAGCGATCCGGTGGTCGCCGCGGCGCACATCGTGCTGGCGCTGCAGACCGTCGTCTCGCGCAACGTCGATCCGCGCGACATGGCGGTGGTGTCGGTGGGGGCCATCCACGCAGGTGACGCGCCCAACGTCATTCCCGACAGCGTGGAGATGAAGCTCTCGGTGCGCGCCTATCGGCCCGAGGTGCGCGCCATGCTGCGCGCGCGCATTACCGAGCTGGTGCAGGCGCAGGCCGCCACCCTGGGCGTGCGTGCCGAGGTCGATTATCACTGGCGCTATCCCGCGCTGGTCAACGACGACGCCTGCACCGACTTCGCCCGCCAGGTCGCGCTCGACTGGCTGGGAGAGGACGGGTTGATCGGCGGACTGCAGCCGCTGACCGGCAGCGAGGACTTCTCCTTCATGCTCGAGCAATGTCCGGGCAGCTACCTGATCGTGGGCAACGGCGAAGGCGATTCCCACGGTACGGGGGGCTGCATGGTGCACAACCCGGGCTACGATTTCAACGACCGCATCCTGCCGCTGGCGGCGACCTACTGGGTCAAGCTGGCCGAGCGATTCCTGGCGGCGCCGAACCGCTGATCCTGCCTACCCATCGAACGGAGTCCCCCATGAGGCCTGTTTTCTCCTTCCGGCGCCGTTTCCTGGTCGCGGCGACCGCCCTTGCCTGCGTCGCGCCCGCCGCCGTCCTGGCGCAATCCGGCTATCCGTCCAAACCCATCAAGTTCGTGGTGGGCTATCCGGCCGGGGGATCGGTCGACCAGATGGGGCGCGTGATCGGCGAAGCCATGGCGCGTCGCCTGAATGGCGTGGCGGTCGTCGAGAACCTGGGCGGGGCGGCCGGCGCCATCGGCGCGCAGCGCGTCGTCAATAGCGCCCCCGACGGCTACACGCTGCTGGCCGGATCGAGCAACGAACTGGTCGCCACCCGCCAGATCAACCCTGCCCAGCGCTACGACGCGCGCAAGGATCTCACGCCTATCGGCATGGTGGCCTGGGCACCCGTCATCCTCGCCGCCGGACCCAAGACCGGCATATCGTCCCTCGCGGAACTGGTGGCCGAAGCCCGCAAGCATCCGGGCAAGTACAGCTATGGCAGTTCGGGCGTGGGCTCCACCCTGCACTTCGCCGGAGAGCTCTTCAAGCAGCAGGCCGGCCTTGCCATGACGCACATCCCCTACCGGGGCGTGGCGCCGCTCACCAGCGATCTCGTCGGCGGCAGTCTCGACCTGGCGGTGCTGTCGCCCACGGCGGCCGTGCCGTTCATCAAGACGGGGCGCATCAAGCCGCTCGCCGTCACCGGGTCCAAGCGCATTCCGTCGCTGCCGGACGTGCCCGCCATGAACGAACTTCCCGAGCTGAAGAACTACGAACTGGCCGGCTGGTTCGCCATCATGGCGCCGCGGGGCCTGCCCGAGGCGTTGCGCTCGAAGCTGGCCGAAACGCTGCAGCAGACGCTGCAGGATCCCGCGGTGCGCGCCAACCTGGAAGCCGCCGGCATGGAAATGGCGACCGGTCGCGAAGACCTGGGCAAGTTGCTGGCGGACGAAAGCGCCAAGTACGCCCAACTCGTGAAGTTCGGCGGCATGCGCGAGTGATCCGCGGCGGCCTCGCGCCGCCTTGCGGCGTCACTTGTCCGAGAATTCTTCGAAGATCAGGTTGCGCAGCCACTGGTTCGACGGTTCGCGATGGAACTTCGCGTGCCAGAAAAGATTGATGCCTGTCTTGGGCAGTGCCACGGGATGGTTCACTGCCTTGAGATTGAACGGATCCAGGCACTCGGCCGCGTAGCGTTCGGGCACGGTGGCGATCATGTCGGTGGACTGCAAGATGTGGCCGACGGCCACGAAATGCGGCACGGTCAGGCGGATCTTGCGCTCGATGCCTTTTTTCTTCATGAACTCGTCCACTACCCCATGACCCGTGCCCGCCGACACGGCGACCACGTGGTCCGCCTTGCGGAAGGCTTCGAGCGTCAGCTTGCGGCCGTCCAGTTCGTGGCCGCGGCGGAACATGCAGACGTACTTCTGGGTGAATAGCCGGCGCTGGAAGAAACCCGCGCTGAGCTGCGGCAGCAGCCCTATCGCCAGGTCCACGTGGCCGGTCTCCATTTCGTCGCGCAGATTGACGGCGGTGTTGCGCACGGTGTTGATCGAGACGCCCGGCGCGACCCTCGCCGTGAGTTCCATCAACCGTGGCAGGAAATAGATCTCGCCGATGTCGGTCATGCCCACCGTGAACGTGCGCGTGCTGCTGGCCGGGTCGAAGGTGCTCCGGAAGTTCAGCGTGTCCTGGATGGTGCCGAGCGCATAGGCAATGGGTTCCGCCAGCTGGCGCGCGTAAGGGGTGGGCTCCATGCCGCGGGTGGTGCGCAGGAAGAGTTCGTCGCCCAGCAGCTTGCGCAGCCGGTTCAATGCATTGCTGACCGCCGGTTGCGTCAGCCCGAGTTTCTCCGCGGCGCCGGAAACCTTGCGCTCCATCAGCATCTGGTTGAAGACGACCAGCAGGTTGAGGTCGATGTCTTTCAGTTCCATGGCCTTCACCATTCATGGTGGTGATTGAGTCTATTCACCATATTCTATATATAAATAATTCCCCCGTTCCTATACTTCGTCGACGATCACAACTACTCCAAGACGCGAGACACACATGGAACTGGTGGTACAGCCCCTGGGCCGATCGCTGGCGGTGGAGCCGGGCGCGAACCTGCTGCAGACGCTGCGCAGCAATGACGTGCCCGTGTCCTACAGCTGCATGGCGGGCCGCTGCGGCACCTGTCGATGCAAGGTGCTGGAGGGCGGGGTGCTCGAGTCCGGCCGGGAGGCCAAGCTGACCAATCCGCACGACGGCCGCTATGTCCTGGCCTGCATGAGCGTCCTGACGGACAACTGCACCATCGAGATCCCCGAAGTCGACGAACTGGTCGTGCATCCGGCCAAGGTGCTCAAGACCACCGTGGCGAAGATAGAGGCCGTCACCCACGACATACGCCGCATCGTGCTGCAATCGGCGAAGACGCTGGAGTTCTCGCCGGGCCAGTACGCCACGCTCCAGTTCACGCCCGGGCACGTGCGCCCCTATTCCATGGCGGGACTCAGCGGCAACGAGCTGGAGTTCCACGTGCGGGTCGTGCCGGGCGGGCGGGTGTCGGGCTATATCGATACGCAGCTCAAGGCGGGCGACCAGGTGCGCGTGAGCGGGCCGCTGGGAACGGCCTACCTGCGCCGCAAGCATGCCGGCCCGATGCTGTGCGTCGCCGGGGGAACCGGGCTGGCGCCGGTGCTCTCGATCGTGCGCGGTGCGCTCGAAGCAGGCATGCGCAACGACATCCACCTGTATTTCGGCGTGCGCTCGGAGCAGGACGTCTATGGCAAGCCCTGGCTCGACGCGCTTGCTGCCGAGCACGACAATCTGCACGTGCACGTCATCGTGGCGGCGGGAGCCGAAGTGCCGGGGCATCGCAGCGGCCTCGTGACCGACGCGGTGGATGCCGACTGGCCCACGCTGTCGGGCTGGCGAGCTTATTTGTGCGGCTCGCCTCCCATGGTCGACGCCGCCACGCTGGTGTTGGCGCGCAAGGGGTTGCCCGCCGAACACATCTACGCCGACGCATTCTACGCAAGCAGCGATTAATCGCGCCCGGGCGCGATCTCAACCACCACGATCAGGAGGCAAGCATGGGCGACACTACCGTCTTCCCCCGCGAACTCGAATGGAAGGGCGGCGGCTCCAGCCGCATCCCGTTCTGGGCCTATACCGACGAGTCGCTCTACAAGAAAGAACTCGAGCGCTTCTTCTATTCGGGCCACTGGAACTACGTCGGCCTGGAAGCCGAGATTCCCAACCCCGGCGACTTCAAGCGCACGGTGATCGGCGAGCGGTCCGTCATCATGACCCGGGCCGAGGACGAGACCATCCACGTGATCGAGAACGTCTGCGCGCACCGCGGCATGCAGTTCTGCCGGGAGCGCAGCGGCAACCGCAAGGAGCTCGTCTGTCCCTACCATCAATGGAATTACACGCTGAAGGGCGACCTGCAGGGCGTGCCGTTCCGGCGCGGCGTCAAGCAGGGAGGCAAGGTCAATGGCGGCATGCCGGCGGATTTCAAGACCTCCGATCACAACCTGAACAAGCTCAAGGTCGCGACGCGCGGCGGTGTGGTGTTCGCGTCGTTCGACCACGACGTGCCGTCGCTCGAGGATTTCCTCGGACCCGTCATCCTGGGCTACTTCGACCGCCTGTTCAATGGCCGCAAGCTCAAGCTGCTGGGCTACAACCGCCAGCGCATCCCGGGCAACTGGAAGCTGATGCAGGAGAACATCAAGGACCCGTACCACCCGGGCCTCCTGCACACCTGGTTCATCACCTATGGACTGTGGCGGGCCGACAACAAGTCCGAGCTGAAGATGGACGACCAGTTCCGCCACGCCGCCATGATTTCCACGCGCGGCTCGGCGGGCGTGAAGTCCGAGGTCACCGCCGGCGTGACCAGCTTCAAGGAGACGATGGAGATCAACGACAAGCGCCTGCTGGACATCGTGCACGAGCCGTGGTGGGGAGAACCCACCGCCGTGATGATGACGATCTTTCCCAGCGTGATCTTCCAGCAGCAGGTCAACAGCGTCTCCACGCGGCACATCCAGCCCAACGGCCACGGTTCGTTCGATTTCGTCTGGACCCACTTCGCGTTCGAGGACGACACGCCCGAGATGATCCAGCGCCGGCTGATCCAGGCCAACCTGTTCGGTCCCGCGGGATTCGTGTCGGCCGACGACGGCGAGGTAATCGAGTTCTCGCAGAGCGGCTTCGAGCAGAAGCCTTATCACCGCGCGCTGGCGGAACTGGGCGGGACCGGCGTCGAGAACACCGACCACATGGTGACCGAAACGCTGATCCGCGGCATGTACGAGTACTGGCGAAAGGTGATGGATGTCTGAGGCGCCTGGAGAGACGAACATGAACGATTTGCAGACCTATCTCGAAGTGGCCCGCCTGCATGCCGATTACGCGGCGGTCGTGGACAACCGGCAATGGGAGGCGTGGCCGGAGTTCTTCCTGGACGAGTGCGAGTACAAGATCCAGCCGCGCGAGAACTTCGACCGGGGATTCCCGCTGGCCACGCTCTACCTGATCAGCAAGGCCATGCTGAAGGACCGCGTGTACGGCATCAGCGAGACGCTGTTCCACGATCCCTACTATCAGCGCCACGTGTGCGGCCTGCCGCGCATCCTGAAGGACGAGGGCGGGGCGCTGCACGTGGAAGCCAACTACGCCGTGTTCCGCACCAAGCTGACGGGCGAGTCCACCGTCTACAACGTGGGGCGCTACATCGACCGCATCCGCCGCACGCCGGACGGGCTGAAGTTCGAGTCGCGGATCTGCGTGTTCGATACCGAGATGATTCCCAATTCCCTGATTTATCCGATTTGAGGTGGCTATGGCTGAATGGACCGATGTGGCGGCGACGGACGACGTGCCCGAAGACGACGTGATCGGCGTGCAGGCGGCGGGCAAGGACCTGGCGCTGTACAGCGTGGACGGCGAGTTCTACGCTACCGACAACATCTGTACGCACGGCCACGCGCGCCTGTGCGACGGATTCCTGGAAGGGCACGAGATCGAATGCCCGCTCCACCAGGGCAGATTCGACGTCCGCAGCGGCAAGGCAATGTGCGCGCCGTTGACCGAGGACATCAGGACCTACCCCCTCAAGGTCGAGGGCGGCCGGATCTGGCTGCAATTGGGTTAGGGCTGCGTGATTGATAGCGTCTTGGAGACATGCAATGCAGGAGCCTGATCAAGCAGGCCGCCCATTGAGGGCTTATACCGATCCCGATTACCAGCCGCTGTGCGCCACGCTGGCCGAGGTCCGCGCCAACATCGACCGGCTCGACGACCAGATCGTGGCGCTGCTGGCGCAGCGCGCCATGTACGTGAAGGACGCCGCGCGCTTCAAGAAGGACGCCTTCCAGGTCAGCGCCCCGGCGCGCCAGGCCGAAGTGTTCGCCAAGGTGCGGGCGCTGGCCAGCCGCCACAACCGGGGGTTCGACGGGCTGGAGGATGTGGTCGAGGCCGGCTACCGGGCGCTGGTAACCGCGTTCATCGCGGCCGAGCAGCAGTATCACGACAAGATGACCCGCACGGAGGATGGAGATGCCTAGTAAATCGTGGGGACGCGCCGCGGCGCGGGGAATGGCGGCTGCGCTGGTGGCCTGTGCGTTGCCCTTGGCGGCGCAGGCCCAGGCCTGGCCCGCGCATCCGCTCAAGTTGATCGTTCCGTTCGGCCCCGGGTCCAGTCCCGACCAGGTGGCCAGGGTGGTGGGAGACAGGCTGGGCGGCCTGCTGGGCCAGACGGTGGTGGTGGAGAATCGCCCGGGCGCCAGCGGCAACATCGGCACCAACGCCATCGCCAAGGCGCCGCCGGACGGCTACACCTTCGGGGTGTCGATCACCGGCCCGCTGGTCAACAATACCGTCCTGTTCGATTCGCTGCCCTATGATCCGGCCAAGGACCTGGCGCCGCTCACCCTGGCCGTGCACCAGCCCAACGTGCTGGTGGTGCCGGCCTCCTCGGGCATAGGCAGCGTCGCGCAGCTGCTCGAGGCGCTGAAGAAGAACCCGGACAAATTCAATTTCCCGTCGACAGGCGCGGGCACGGTGTCGCACCTGTCGGTCGAACTGATGCTGCAACGGATAGGCGCCAAGGCGGTGCATGCGCCGTATCCCTCGTCGCCTGCGGCGCTGACTTCGCTGCTGTCGGGCGACACCCAGTTTGCCGCGCTGCCGCCCATCGCGGTCATGCCCATGGTGAAGGACGGCAGGCTGAAGGCGCTGGCGGTGACCTCCTCCAAGCGTTCGGCGCTGCTGCCCGATATCCCGACCCTGGGCGAAGCGGGCGTGCCGGGCATCGAGGGCTCGGCCTGGATAGGTTTCGTCATTTCGTCCAAGGTCTCCGCCGACATCCAGAAGAAGCTGTCCGACGCCCTCGTCGCGGCGCTCAAGGACCCCGAGGTGGCGAAGAAGCTCGAGACCCAGTACATGGAGCCGGCGGCCACCACGCCGCAGGAATTCCGGCGCTACATGGACGACGAGCTCAAGCGCTGGGCGCCCCTGATCAAGAAGCTGGGACTCAAAGGCCAATAGCAGGAAGGAGCCGCCGCGGCGCCGCCCGGCGGGCGATGAGACCCTGACGCGATCCGCGGGCATGTTGCACAATAGGGGCCGGCACGCGACACGCCGGCCCGAGCGGCATGGCGGGCATTCGGACGACATCAGGATGGCTCATCGCATATGAAGAATGACACTGGAACGAAGCGCAAGCCGGCGGCCACGCCGGCCAAGGCCGCCGCTTCCAAACCCGCGCGCCGCGCGACCACCCCGCGCGGCGGCAAGACGGATCTGCAGCGGGCCGACTGGGTGCGCGCCGGGCTGCGCGTGCTGGCCCAATCCGGCGTGGACGCCGTGCTCATCCCCAGGCTGGCGACAGACCTGGGCGTGACCAAGGGCAGTTTCTACTGGCACTTCGAGTCGCGCGACGACCTGCTGCTCGCATTGATCGAGGAGTGGAAGCAGCATGCCACGCTGCGGGTGATCGAGATCGTCGAGAGCGCATCCACCTCGCCGCAGGAGAAGATCCGCATGATCGCCTTCATCGGCACCAATTCCCCCATCGACGAATTCGGCGGTGCCATCGAGCTGGCCGTGCGCAATTGGGCCCGCACCAACCCCGACGTGCGGCAGGCCGTGGCCGATGTCGACAAGCAGCGCCTGAGCTACCTCGCCAAGCTGTACGCCGACGTCGGATCCACGGTCGATCCCGAGCTGCTGGCTTGCCTGCACTACAGTTTCTCGACCGGGCTGCGCCTCATCTTCGCCTATCCGGAAAAGCAGAAACTGGCCATGCGGCAGGCCGCGCTCGACAACATCTTCTTTCCTCCTGCCGCCAAGTAGTCTCCGCGCTTCAGGCCGCTTGGCTCCGCAAGCGTTCCATGCCGGCCAGCGCCTCGGCATACTCGGCCGCCAGCCTGGCCACGATGTCGGCGGCCGAGGCGACCCCGTCGATCGCGCCCACGCCCTGCCCGGCGCTCCATACGTCGCGCCAGGCCTTGGCTTCGCCGCCGTCTTCCCGCTTGCCGAATGAAAAGCTGCGGCGCTCGCGCGCAGCAAGCGTCCCGATGTCCACCCCCACCGCCTCGAAGCTCTTGGCCAGGTAATTGGCGGGCAGGCCCGTGACGGCATCGCTGCAGACAATGTCGGCAGCCGTCGCATCCACCACCATGTTCTTATACGCGTCATGGGCGTTGGCTTCGCGCGAGGCGATAAAGCGTGTGCCGATGTAGGCCAGGTCTGCGCCCATCGCTTGTGCCGCCACGATCTGGCGGCCCCCCGCAATGCATCCCGACAGCACGACCAGGCCATCGAAGATCCGCCTGACTTCGTCGGTGAACGCCATGGGATTGATGCTGCCGGTATGGCCTCCCGCGCCCGCGCAAACCAGTATCAGTCCGTCGACGCCGGCGTCGATGGCCTTGCGCGCATGCCGCAGGGTGGTGACGTCGTGCAGCACCTTGCCGCCATAGGCGTGCACGCGCCTGACCACGTCGCCGGGCGGGTTCAGGCTGGTGATGACGATGGGCGCTTCATGCCGGCACACCACGTCCAGGTCGTGGGCCAGCCGCGCGTTGCTCGGATGGACGATGAGATTGACCGCGTAGGGCGCGGCCGGCCAGGGCGGCTGGCCGCGGTCCCAGGCATCGATGGCTTCCCGCACATAGGCGAGCCACGACGCGAGCTCGCTCTCCGGGCGTGCGTTGAGCGACGGGAACGCGCCGATGATCCCCGCCTTGCACTGCTCGGCCACGAGCTCCTTGGAAGAAACGATGAACATGGGCGAACCCACCGCGGGTACGCGCAGGCGCCATGGATGAGGCGCGTGATTCCATTGTCGGGACGGCGAGTTCAAGGGTTTCTCCCAGGGTTGACGGTCACGGAGGCGTTCAATAGAGTAGCTTCCATACCGACCAGTATGGAACGGAATCAGGATCAAGGCAAGATGCGATGACGAGCCCCGAACACTTCCACGGCCATGCCTCCATGGGCGAACGCAGCGTGCCGCTGCAATCGCTGTGGTCGCGCGGCGCGCGACTGGCCGAGGCACTGCGCGTGCGCGGCGTGCGCGAAGGCGACGCGTTGGCCATGCTGATGCGCAATGATCTCTGCTTTCTCGAGGCCATGGTGGCCGCCAACCTGCTCGGGGCCTATGCCGTTCCCGTTAACTGGCATCAGAAAGCGGACGAAGTGGCGTTCATTCTTGCCGATGCCGCGGCGCCCGTGCTGCTGGCCCATGCCGATCTGCTGGCGGGCGTGGCGCATGCCATTCCGGCAAGCGTACGCGTGATCGCGGCCGCCACGCCCTTGGAAATCCGCGAGGCCTATGGCATCGATCCGGCCTGTTGCGAAGTGCCGGCGGGAACGGAAAACCTCGACGACGTGATCGCCGCTCACGGCGAACTGGCGGACCGTTCCGTGGCCGGTACGCGCGGCAGCATCATCTATACCAGCGGCACCACGGGCCGGCCCAAGGGCGTGCGGCGCGCGGCGCTGGAGCCGGACGAGGCGCGCCGTTTCGCCGCGCTGTCGCAGCAGTGGTTCGATCTGCGGCCCGGCGTGCGCACGGTCATGGCGGGGCCCATGTATCACAGCGCGCCCAACACCTATACCCGGTCGGTGCTGCAATCGGGCGGCAGCATTGCGCTCATGCCGCGCTTCGACGCCGAAGGGCTGCTGGCGCTGATCGAGCGCGAACGCATCACGCATCTTCATCTCGTGCCAACGATGTTCGTGCGGCTGCTGCGCCTGCCCGAACCCGTCCGCGCCCGCTACGACCTGAGCTCGCTGGAGTTCGTCATCCATGGCGCGGCGCCCTGTGCGCGCGAGGTCAAGCAGGCCATGATCGAATGGTGGGGACCGGTCATCCACGAGTACTACGGCGCGACGGAAACCGGAATGGCCAGCCGCAGTTCTTCGCAGGAATGGCTGGCCCGGCCGGGAACCCTGGGCAAGGCATGGCCCGGCCGCGAGCTGCGCGTCTACGGCGAAGACGGACGGCGCCTCGGACCCGGGCAGATCGGCGAGATCTACGTGGGATTGCAAGGCGTACCCAACTTCACATACCTGAACGCCGCCGACCAGCGCGCGCAGATCGATCGCGACGGTCTCGTCACCAACGGCGACATCGGCTATCTGGACGAGGACGGCTATCTGTTCCTGGTCGACCGGAAGAAGGACATGGTCATCTCCGGCGGCGTGAACATCTACCCGGCCGAGATCGAATGCGCGCTGGCCGAGCACGAGGACGTGGCCGACAGCGCCGTGATCGGCGTGCCCGACGCCGAGTACGGCGAAAAACTCGTGGCTTTCGTGCTGCCGTCGCCGGGGTGCACGGTGGGGGAAGACGAACTGCGCGCCTTCCTCAAACGCAAGCTCGCGAATTTCAAGGTGCCCAAGCGCTTCGTCTTCGTCGACGAATTGCCGCGGGACGACTCCGGCAAGCTGATGAAGCGCAAGTTGCGGGAGCCCTACTGGGCCGGTCGGGCAACGGCCATCTGAACGTATGCGCCGCGAGGAGACGACGATGAGAGTGACTGTGGCTGTAGCCGCGCTGGCGGCGGTCCTGGCGGGTTTCCCGGCCTGGGCGAAGTATCCCGAGCGGCCGATCCGGTTGATCGTGCCCTATCCGGCGGGCGGCACCACCGACGTGCTTGCGCGGCTCGTCGCCAAGGACATGGCCGAGGCGCTGGGGCAGGAGGTGTTCGTGGAGAACCGCGCCGGCGCCGCCACCATCGTGGGCGTGGACGCGGCGGCAAGGGCGCCCAGCGACGGCTACACCATCCTGCTGGCGACGGCGACGTCGTTCGCGGTCAATCCGCACATCTACAAGAAGCTGCCGTATCGCCTGGACGAATTCATACCCATCGGCTTCATCGGCGAGGCCCCCATCCTGCTGGTTTCGCCGGTCGCCTATCCCGCCCGCAACCTGACGGAGCTGATTGGCCGATTGAAGGCGGACGGCGCGGGCGCTGCGATCGCCACCACGGGCAAGGGCGGCTTCTCTCACCTGACGGCGGCCATGTTCTTCAATGCCATCGGCGCCAAGTACCGCGACGTGCCTTATCGGGGCGAGGCGCCCGCGATCCAGGACGTGGTCGGCGGACAAGTGAATCTGTACTTCGGCAGCATGCCCGGTACGCTGCCCCACGTGAGCTCCGGACGGTTGCGCGCCTACGGCGTGACGTCCGAGCAGCGTTCCCCCTCCGCGCCGGGTATCCCGTCCTTTGCCGAGCAGGGGTTGCCGCAGGTCGTGGCCACGTCGTGGTTCGGATTATCCGCGCCCAAGGGCACGCCGCAGGACGTGATCGCCACGCTGGGCGTCGCGCTGGCCAAGGCCATGAAGGATAAAAGCATGCGCGACCGGCTGGCGCAGGAAGGCGCCGTGACGCGCGAGATGTCGCCGGCCGAGTTCGCCGACTACATCCGGCGCGACAACGAACGCTGGGGCGCCATCGTGCGCGCCGCCGGCGTGGAAGCGGAGTAGGCGTCATGGTCGGCTACATGCTCGAGCAGGTGTTGTACGACCTGGGCACGCGCCGCGATGCCCGCAGCGCCTTCGCCCAGGACGCCCAGGCATTCCTGGCCCGCTACAGGCTGCCGGCGGCGGCGGCGAAGATGGTGGCCGAGTTCGACGTGGCGGCGCTGCAGCGGGCCGGTGTCAGCCCCTTGCTGACCTATGGCTACTGGATGACCAACGCGCCGACCAGGACGCGGGCGGCCTACCTCGCCCAATTGCGCGGACAAGAAGGAGAGGGCGCATGGCCAAGATCGTAGGCGGTTTCGTCATGCCGCACGAACCCGGCATCTTCTACATGCCGGAGGATCGTTGGACCGACGGACAGCGGCGCGTCATGGCTGCCTACGGCGACATCGCGCGCAGGATAGGCGAGCTTGGCGCCACGGCCGCGATCGTGGTGGGCGCCGATCACTACGTGCTGTTCGGCCCAGGATGCCTGCCCAGCTATCTGATCGGCATCGGCGACGTCAGCGGCCCATACGAGAAATTCGCCGGTATCGACCAGGGGCCGATTCCCAACCACGTGCCGCTGGCCGAGCACATCGCCTTCCACGGCCGCGCCAACGGCTTTGACTGGGCCGTGGCCAAGGTGCTGCGGGTGGATCACTCCATCGGACTGCCGGCGCGCGTATGCGCCCTGTCCAATCCATCCGTGCGAGGCGTGATTCCGGTGTATCTCGCCAGCGGTGTCGAGCCCGTGATCTCCCTGAGCCGCGCCTACGAACTGGGCGGCGCGCTGCGGCGCGCGGTCGAGGCCTGGGCGGGCGAGGAGCGTGTGGTGGTGATCGGCTCCGGCGGCATCAGCCACTGGGTGGGCATGCCGCAGATGGGCCGGGTGAACGAGGCCTTCGACCGGCAGGTGCTCGAATGCGTGGTGCGCGGCGATGCCGCGCCGCTCCTGGCGCTGCGCGATGCCGACGTGCTGGAGCAGGCGGGCAACGGCGCCTTCGAGATACGGAATTTTCTTTGCATGATGGGCGCGCTGCCTGGCCGTACCGGAAGGCTGCTGTGCTATGAGCACGGCGACGAATGGGTGACCGGCCTGGGGTTCGCCGAAGTCCTGGAGCCAGCATGAATTCGACCCTTCTTCGTACGGACGGCCCGCGCGCGCAGGCGCGGCTCCGGCAACCGGAAACTGTCGACGTGGAGGAACTGCGCGCCCTGGTGGACCTCGAGCACGGCGCGATCGACCGCCGCGTGTACTGGGACGAGGCCATCTACCGGCTGGAGCTGGAACGCATCTTCGCGCGCTGCTGGCTGTTCGTGGCGCACGAGAGCCAGGTCGCCGAACCCGGCGACTTCCTGACCACCTACATGGGCGAGGACGGGGTGATCGTGGCACGGGACGCCAGCGGCGCCATCAACGTGTTCCTCAACTCCTGCACCCATCGCGGGAACCGGATCAGCCTGGCGGAAGTGGGCAACCGTCGCCGGTTCACCTGCAACTATCACGGGTGGACCTTCGGGCTGGACGGCGCGCTGGTGGCGCTTCCGCATGAAGATATCTACCAGCGGACCTGCCCCGGGTTCGACAAGGCGGATCTGGGCCTGCATCGCGCGCGGGTCGCCAGCTACAAGGGGCTGGTATTCGCCACCTTCGACGAGGAGGCGCCCGGCCTGGACGAATACCTGGGCGACTACCGCTGGTACCTCGACGTGCTGCTGGACAACGACGAAGGTGGCACCGAGTTCCTGGAAGGCAGCATCAAGTCGCGCATGGCATGCAACTGGAAATTCCCGGCCGAGAACTTCGCCGGCGATTCCTATCACGCCGCCTGGACGCACAACTCGGGCGCCATCGCCATGCTGGGCATGGGCGTGGGCAAGTCCGACCAGGAGAACAGCTACCAGGTCAACGTCAACGGGCACGGGTGGCAGTTCGGGCTCGACATGATCGGCAACGCCATGGTGCTGGGCGAGCAGGACATCGTCGATTACCTGCGCGAACGGCAGGAAAAGGTGGCCGCCCGCCTGGGCAAGCTGCGCTCGCGCATGGTGGGAGCGATCAGCTCCGCCAACCTTTTTCCCCACATGTCGTTCCTGCCGGGGCAGAGCACCTTCCGGACCTGGCATCCCAAGGGGCCGAAGGGCATCGAGCTGCATACCTGGGTGCTGGTGAACAAATCCGCGCCCGAAAGCCTGAAGAACCTCTACATGAAGGGTGTCATGCGGACGTTCTCGCCCTCGGGCACGCTGGAGATGGACGACGGCGACAACTGGGAGAACTCGACCCAGACCAACGAGGGCGTGGTGACCCGGCGCCAGAAACTGCACTACGCGCTCGGGCTCGACAGCCGCATCGAACATCCCGAGTTGAAGGGCTCGGTGCACCTGCGCAAATACAACGATTCGAACCAGCGCGCCTTCTATCGCCAATGGCTGGCGATGATGTGCGACGAGCGCGCACCCGCGACGAGGAGCTGAAGCCATGCCCGTGAACCTTGGCGAGACGCCCGCATTGCGCAAGCCGGTTACCTTGCCCCCGCCGCCCTTGCCGCCGCGCGAGCTGGTATTCGAAGTGGAGCAGTTCCTGTATCGCGAGGCGCGCATGCTGGACGACGAGCGCTATCAGGAGTGGCTGGGCCTGATGACGGAGGACGTGCATTACTGGATGCCCGGCATCCAGGCCCGCCACCGGCGCGACCGGAAGCCGCGACTGGATCCTGCGCGCATGGCCTTCTTCGACGACGACCTGCTCAACATGCGCCGGCGCGTGACGCGCTTTCTCGACCCGACGGCGTGGGCCGAAGACCCTCCCACGAGGTCCTGCCATGTCATCTCGAACATCGAGGTGGAACTGACCGAGGCGCCGGACGAGTATCGCGCCTATTCCGCGTTCGTCAACTGCCGCGGCCGAGGAGAGACCGAGGAGTACTGGCTGTCTGGACGCCGCAAGGACCTGCTACGGCGCGTCGAGGACGGGAGCCTGCGCCTGGCCTCGCGCGAGATCGTCATCACGCAGACCGTGCTGCTGGCCAAGAACCTGAACGTCTTCCTATGAGCGCGCCCGCCCGGCCGCCCGAAGGGGGCGCTCCCTCCCTTGGGGAGGATGTCGCGCAGCGACAGGAGGGTCGTCCGGTGAGCGCGCCCGCCCGGCCGCCCGAAGGGGGCGCTCCCTCCCTTGGGGAGGATGTCGCGCAGCGACAGGAGGGCTCACAAGTTATCGCGCCCGGCTGGCTGCCGGGCCAGGTGGCGCTGGTTACCGGCGCGGCCGCCGGCATAGGCCGCGCCGTGGCGGAGCGCTATCTCGACGAGGGCGCGGCCGGGGTGGTGTGCGTGGACGCCGACGAAGCCGGACTGCGGGACCTGGCCGGCCGCCATGCGGGCCGCATCGAGACCGTGGCGGGCGACGTGCGCGACTACGCCGTCCATGAGCGGGCGGTAGGCCGCGCGCTGGCCGTCTACCGCCGGCTGGACATCCTGGTGGGCAACGCCGGCGTGTTCGATTTCCGCCGCCCGTTGCGCGGCTATACGGCACCGGCGCTGGCCGCCACCATGGACGAGCTGTTCGGGATCAACCTGCGCGGCTACCTGTACGCCGCCATGGCGGCGCGCGAGGCGCTGGAGGCCGCCGCGGGATGCATGATCTTCACCGCCTCGGTCGCGAGTTTTCATGCCGGCGGAGGCGGCGTGCTCTACACCATGGGCAAGCACGCGGTAGTGGGCATGGTGCGCCAGCTGGCCCTGGAGCTTGCGCCTCGCGTGCGCGTCAACGGCGTCGGGCCGGGCGGGACCTTGACCGGGCTGCGGGGCACCCGCGCCCTGGGACACGGCGAGCGGCACATCGGCGCCGATCCGCGGGCGTTCGACGAACGGGTGGCCGCAGCCGTCCCACTGGCCTTCGCGCAGCGGCCGCAGGACCACACCGGCCTCTATGTGCTGCTGGCCAGCCGCGACAATGCGAGGGCGGTCACCGGCGAGATATTCATGAGCGATGGCGGCGTCGCCGCGCGCTCGATCTAGAGAAAAGGGTGAAGGCCACCCCCGCGCCCTTCGGGCGCCCCCTGGGAGTCGACATGGAAGCATCCGCGCAGTCCCGTCATCCGGCGCAAGGCCGCAGCGTCGAGGTCAATGGCATCCGCACCAACTATCACGAGGCGGGCGAGGGACCGCCGCTGATCCTTCTGCACGGTTCGGGCGCCGGAGTCAGCGGCTGGGAGAACTGGCACGGCGTGATGCCGGCATTCGCCCGCCGCCATCGCGTGCTCGTGCCGGACATCGTGGGCTTCGGCTTCACAGAGAGACAGCCAGGCGCCAAGTACAACATCAAGGTCTGGGTACAGCACCTCCTGGGCTTCATGGACGCCATGGGCGTGGAGCGGGCCGATCTCGTGGGCAATTCCTTCGGCGGCGCGCTGGCCCTGGCCGTGGCCCTGCGCAACGGCCACCGTGTCGGCAAGATGGTGCTGATGGGTACGCCCGCGGGGGAGTTCGAGCAGCGCGCTTCGTCGGCCCGCTCGTGGTACTACCAGCCGTCGCTCGAGAACATGGCCGAACTGCTGCGCACCTTTCCCTACGATCCGGCCATCGTCACCGACGAGATGGTCCGGCTGCGCCACGAGGTGAGCCTGCTGGCGGGCGGCATGGACGCCTACCGGAAGTTGTTCCCCGAGCCAGGCCAGGCCGGCGAGGTCAAGATGGTCAAAGGCATACCGGAAGAGGATCTGGCGTCGGTGCAGGCGCCGGTCCTGGTGCTCCACGGCCGCGACGACCAGCGCGTGCCGGTGGAATGCGGACTGCGCATCGCCCGGCGGTGCCCGCGCGCCGACCTGCACATGTTCGGCCTGTGCGGACATTGGGTGCAGATCGAGCGACGCGAGGCCTTCGTCGAGCTGGCCTCGTCTTTCCTGGCGTGACCCTGCCAGGACCTTGCGCATCGCGCCATCAACCGAAAAGGATGCTTCATGATCGATCCGGACACCTCATTGCGGCTGGCCAGGGAGCTGGAGGCCGCCGAACGCAGCCGCGTGCCGGTGCGGCAGTTTTCGCTGCGCCATCCCGACATGACGGTGGACGACGGCTACGGCATCCAGCGGGCATGGCTGGGCTTGAAGCTGCAGAGCGGCCGCGCGTTGCGGGGACACAAGATCGGCCTCACTTCGCGCGCCATGCAGCAGTCCAGCCAGATCGACGAACCCGACTACGGCGCGCTGCTCGACGACATGTTCTACGAGTCCGGCCATGACATTCCCGGCGACCGCTTCCTGGCGCCGCGAGTGGAGGTCGAACTGGCCTTCGTGTTGGGCAGGCCGCTGCGCGGGCCCGGGGTGACGGTATTCGATGTGCTTCGCGCCGCGGACTATGTGGTGCCGGCGCTGGAGATCATCGATGCGCGCATCGAGCAGCTCGATCGCGAGTCGGGCCGGCCGCGCAAGGTCTTCGACACCATCTCGGACAACGCCGCCAGCGCCGGCGTGGTGCTGGGCGGCCGGCCGGTGCGCCCGGACGCGCTGGACCTACGCTGGTGCGGGGCATTGCTGCACAAGAACGGGATCATCGAGGAGTCGGGGCTGGCCGCGGCGGTGCTGGGCCATCCCGCCACCGGCGTTGCCTGGCTCGCCAACAAACTCGCGCGGCATGGCGAAGCGCTGGGCGAGGGCGAGGTCGTGTTGGCCGGTTCCTTTACCCGTCCCGTGGCGGGCGCCTGCGGAGACACTTTCCATGCCGACTATGGCCGGCTGGGTTCGATCAGCTTTCGCTTTGCCTGAGGGGGGCATCATGATGCTGCCCGAGAATGCGTTCAAGCGCGCCGTCTCCTGCCGGGAACGGCTCATCGGCCTGTGGGCCGCGATGGCCGATCCCTATGGCGCGGAAATCTGCGCCCAGGCCGGATTCGACTGGATCCTGCTGGACGGCGAGCACGCTCCCAACGACCTGCGCAGCATCCTGGCGCAACTGCAGTCCCTGGCGCCCTACCGCGCCGCGCCGGTGGTTCGCGTGCCCGAAGGCAATGCCGTACTGCTCAAGCAATATCTCGACATAGGCGTGCAGAACTTCCTGGTCCCCATGGTGGAGTCAGCCGAACAGGCGCGCGCCATCGTGGCCGCGACCCGCTATCCGCCGCAAGGTACGCGCGGCGTCGGCAGTTCCATCGCCCGGGCCTCGCGCTGGGCACGCTACACGGACTATCTGCACGCCGCCAACGGCCAGGTCTGCGTGCTCGCGCAAGTCGAAACCGCCGCGGGCGCCGAACGTATCGAAGACATTGCCGCGGTGGACGGGGTGGACGGCATTTTCATCGGACCGGCCGATCTTGCGGCGTCGATGGGACACCTGGGCAATCCCGGCCATCCCGAGGTCGGCTCGGCCATAGCCAGGGCGATGGCCAGGACCCTCGCCCTGGGCAAGGCGGTCGGCACGCTGACCGCCGAGCCTGCTTCGATACGCCGCTACCTGGAGCAAGGGGCGAGCTTTATCGCGGTGGGCGTGGATACCGCGCTGCTCGCACGGGCGACGCGGGACCTGGCCGCGGCCTGGATCAATCCAGCTTGACGTTGGCCTTGCGGACGACCGCGCCCCACTTGGCACGGTCGGCCTCGATGAACGCCGCGAACTCCGCCGGCGTATTCCCTTTCAGTTCTCCGCCATACGAGCGCCATTTCTCTGCCAGTTCGGGCGATTGCGCCGCCTTGCGCATGGCCTCGCTCAGCTTGTCGACGATGGCCTTGGGCGTCCCGGCCGGCGCCAGCAGGCCTTGCCATGCAATGGGCTCGAAATCGGTGATGCCCGCCTCCGCGAAAGTCGGTACGTTGGGGAAGGTGGGATGCCGCTGCTTGCCCGTGATCGCCAGCAGCTTGAGCTTGCCGGCGCGGATGTTACCGGCCGCGGCGGGCAGTCCGTCGAACATCAGCTGCACCTGTCCGGCCAGCAGGTCGGCGTAGGGGCTGTTGCTGTTGTACGGAACGAAGTTGAGCTTGGCGTTGGCGCTGAAGCCGAACCATTCGCCCGACAGATGCGAGTAGCTGCCTGGCCCTTGCGTGGCGACGTTGACCGTGTCCGGCTTGGACTTCATCAGCGCCAGGAGGCCCGGGACGTCGTTGGCGGGCAGCTTGGGCGTGGCGATGAGGCCCGTATTGAGAATGCCCAGCAGGCTGACCGGCGTGAAATCCTTGGCCGCATCGAACGGCAGCTTGGAATAGAGGTGCGGGACCACCGATAGCGTGCTGGTCGTGCCGATGTACAGGGTATAGCCGTCAGGCGTGGCGCGTGCCGCCGCCTCCGTGCCGATGATGCCCGAGGCGCCCGGGCGATTATCTACGAACACGGTCTGCCCCAGCACCTTGGTGAGTTCGGTGGCGATTTCCCGGGCGTTGGCGTCCGGCCCGGTGCCGGCCGCGAAAGGCGCGATGATGCGCACGGCGCGGGCCGGGTAGTCATCCGCGTGCGCGCCCGTTGCCAGCATGGCGACGCCCAGCGCCGAGAAGCCGAGACTGCGGAAGAAAGCATTCATGTGTCGTCTCCGGTAAGCATCACGTGTCCTATCCGCGGTTTGTATTTCTATTATCAAATTACAAGAATTTGTGTATATTAAAAACAAGTAAATCATAAAAATCAACAACTATTCTCTTTTAAAGAGAATGATTGGAGGAAAAATGAATGCGAACTTGTCCGCCGCTGCTCCTGGCCGCCCGGCAGCCTTGCCGCTGGCGTTCAGCCACCTCGGCCTTTTCGTCCGCGATATCGACGCGGTGGCGAACTTCTACAAGACGGTGCTGCGCTTCACCGAAACCGATCGCGGCAACCTCGGCCATGCGCGGCTCATCTTCCTGAGCCGGGATCCCTCCGAGCATCACCAGATCGTTCTCGTTTCGGGCCGTCCCGAAGAGCTGCGCTTCAACGTGGTCAACCAGATCTCGTTCCGGGTGCCCGACCTGGCAACGCTGAGGCGTTTCCACGAGCTGCTCGTGGCGGCCGGCGTGGACGACATCCAGCCCGTGACCCATGGCAACGCCGTCTCCATCTATTGCCGCGATCCCGAGGGCAACCGCCTGGAGATCTTCATGGACACCGACTGGTATTGCGAGCAGCCGCTGCGCGAGCCCGTCGACTTCCGCGACAGCGACGAGGAAATCATGCGCAAGGCGGAGGCCATCGCCCGCCGCTATCCGCGCTTCCAGCCGCGGGCGGAATGGCAGGCCCGGATCGCCAAGCTGATGGAAGCCGACCAGAATGGCTGACCTGAAAGCCCCCCCCTACGCGTTGTCGCGCGCCTCCCAGGGGGCGGACCGGCAGAGCCGGATCCGCGGCGTCCTGGGCGAGCAGCGTCCTCTCACCGGATGCGGGTGGCGGGTCGCGCCACGGAAAGCCGGGGCGACGTTGGTCGACGTGGCTATCGTCGGCTATGGCCCCGTCGGCGCAATGCTGGCCAATCTGCTCGGCCAGGCGGGCTTGTCCGTGCTCGTGATCGACAAAGAGCCGGACATCTATCCACTGCCGCGCGCCATCCATTTCGATGGCGAAGTCATGCGCATTTTCCAGAGCGCGGGCCTCAAAGACGAGGTGGCGGCGGTGACCCGGCCTGGCAGCCAGGGCATGCATTTCGTCAATGCCGAGGGACGAACCCTGCTGATACGCGGCGGCACTGCGGAGCTGGGCCCGCACGGATGCGCCAACAACTACTACTTCCACCAGCCCGAACTCGAGCGCGTGTTGCGCGAAGGCGCAGCTAGGTTCCCCAACGTGGAGGTGCGCCTGGGCTGCGAGGTGATGGCGCTGCGCGACGGTCCGGCCTGCGTGGAACTGGAGCTCGGGGATGGTGCCGAGCCGCAGCGGCGCCTGGCGCGCGCGCGCTATGTCGTGGGGTGCGATGGCGCCCGTTCGCTCGTGCGCAAGACCATGGGCAGCCGGATGGAAGACCTGGGACTGCACCAGCCATGGCTGGTGTTCGATGCGATCCTGAAAGACGAGGGCCTGCCCTTGCCCGGGCATACCATCCAGTACTGCGATCCCGCGCGGCCCATGACGTACTGCAACGTCGTCGGTCGCCGGCGGCGCTGGGAAATCATGATCATGCCCGGCGACGACACCGCCGCGATCGTCCGGCCCGACAGGCTGTGGAAATTGGTCGAACGCTGGATCACCCCCGAGCACGCGGAGCTCGAGCGGGCCGTGGTCTACACCTTCCATTCCGTGCTGGCGCACGGGTGGCGCAAGGGCCGCATGCTGCTCGCCGGCGATTCCGCGCACCAGACGCCGCCTTTCCTGGGCCAGGGCATGTGCGCCGGCATGCGCGATGCCGCCAACCTGGCATGGAAACTGGAGGCCGTGCTGCGCGGCCGCGCCATGCCCGAATTGCTGGACACCTACGAATCCGAGCGGGCACCCCATGTGCGGGCTTTCGTCGAACTGGCCGTGCGGCTGGGGGCGATCATCCAGACTACGGACCCCGACGCCGCCCGCGAGCGCGACCGGCGCTTCGAGGCGGGCGGGCCGGAGATCTTCGAGTTTCCGTCACCGGCCCTGGGGCCAGGACTCCAGGCCAATGAGCCGCCGCCCGCAGGGCAGCCCTTTCCGCAGCCCCGCCTGGAGGACGGCAGGCTGCTGGACGAGGTGCTGGGCGACCGCATGGCGATCATCGGCGAGCCGGACGTAGTGCATGGCGTGGGAGAGGCCGCGCGCGAACGATGGCGCGCGATGGATGCGGTCGTGCTCGACCGTCCGGGCCGTACACTAGCGGCCTGGCTCGAGGCGCATGGCGCGCGGGCCATCGTGCTGCGTCCCGACCGCTACGTGATGGGAATGGCGCGCACCTCCGAAGAACTCGAGCGCATCACGGCCCGCCTGCCCGCGGCCGAGGTCGCTTTGTCCCGATGACCGCATGGAAGAAAAATCCGCCACCAGCCTGGAGCGCATGCTGCGGGTGCTGGACTTGTTCGACGACGAACACCTGACCCGCACCGCGGAAGAGATCGCGTCGCTGCTGGACGTGTCCCTGCCCACCGGCTATCGCTACGTGAAGACCCTGGGCGATGCGGGGCTGCTGCAGCGCGCGGGCGATTCGCGCTATGCGCTGGGCCCCCGCATCGTGGTGCTGGACTATTACATCCGGCGGGCCGATCCCCTGCTGCGGGTCGCGATTCCGCACATGGCCGATCTGGTCGAGAAGACGAGCTTCGATTGCGTGACGTCCGCGTGGTTCGGCTCGCAGATCCTCGACACGCACCGCGAGATGGGCAAGGCGCCCGCGACGCTGGCCTACGGGCGCGGACGGCCTCGCCCGCTGTTCAGCGGCGGTGCGCCCAAGGTCATCCTCGCTTCGTTCCCTCCCGCGCAATTGCGCAAGTTGTTCGACGCCCATCCCGCCGACATCGCCCGCGCCGGCCTGCCCACCGAGTGGCCCGCTTTCCGCAAGTACTACGCCGCGATCCGCCGGGCCGGCCATTACGTATCGCGCGGAGAACTGGAACCGCAGCTGGCCGCCATCGCGGCGCCCATTCCCAAGGCCGATGGCGGAGTATGGGGCGCCTTGTCGGTGGTGATCGACATGCCGCGCATCGATGTGGTGGACGTGTCGCGGGTGGTGCAACTGGTCAGGCAGGCGGCGGGACGGATCGCGGACGAGTTGGCGGAGGGCTAGCGGCGTCCCTACTTTCAGGCCTCCTGTGCGCCCCGAGAGATCCGACGCGTGATTTCTTCGGCGGCCTCGCGCAGTTGCTTGGCTAGGTATTCTTCGTTGAACGCCTGGAAGCGCTCCACGGACCCAACGGCAGTGATGCTCCCCAGTATCCGCTTGCGTTCGTCGAAGATGGGAGCCGCGATCCCCGCCTTGTCCGGATCGAGGTCACCGGTCGTCAAGCAATAGCCTTTGCGGCGTATTTCCAGCATGGCGCGCGAAAAATCCTTCCAGCTTGCTCCCAGCCGCTGCATGTCCGCTTCCTGCGCATGCTCATCATAGAGACGCCGTAGTTGCCGGGGCGGCAGGTTGGCCAGCACTACGCGCGCCGTGGCGCTGCGCAGCAGCGCCATGGGCCGGCCGCGCCCGAAGCGCAGCGGCTCCGCGTCCCGTCCCGGATGATGGTGAACGGTGATGACCGTGCTGCCATACAACTCGCTCAGCAGCACGTTCAGGCCCGTTTCTTCTCCCAAGGCCTCGATCAAGTCCCGGCTCTTCGTCAGCATGGGATCGTACTCGCGCATCTGCAGATCGAGCTGGATCACGCGCGGCCCCAGCGCGTAGCCGCCCGGCAGCCGCACCAGCAGTCCGACCGCACATAGCTCGCGGATGTAGCGATAGGCCGTGGCCGGTGCATAGCCGAGCTGATTGCAGATCACGTCGACGGACGAAGGCGGCGTCACCGCGACGCTGCGCCGCCCGGACGGCACCGAGCGCATGGTGCGCGCCGCCTACCTGCTGGCCGCCGACGGCGGCCGCAGCACCGTGCGCGAAGGACTGCTCAAGCTGCCCTTCGGCGGCCAGACCCACGCCCACAAGTGGGTGGTGATCGAGTGCGACGCAGACCCCCTGGACGCGCCCTATACCGCGCTGCATTGCGAGCCCGCGCGTCCCTATGTCTGCCTGAAGCTGCCCTATGGCATCCGCCGCTGGGAGTTCATGCTGTTCGACGGCGAAGACGAAAACCAGATTCTCGATCCGGCCAAGGTGCGCGAACTGCTGGCGCCGCACGTGCCGGATCCGGACGCGTTGAACGTGATCCGCGCGCGCGTCTACACCCATCACTCGCGCATCGCCGGATCCTTCGTGGTCGGACGTGTCTGCCTCGCGGGCGACGCGGCGCATCTTACGCCGCCGTGGATCGGGCAGGGGCTCAACGCCGGCCTGCGCGACGCCTGCAATCTTGCCTGGAAGATCGCGTGGATCGTCGGCGGCCGCCTGCGTCCGGAGGCGCTGCAGTCCTACCATGACGAGCGGCACGCGCATGCGAAGGCGATGATAGACCTGGCCGACAGGTTTGGCGCGGTGCTGTCGCTACGCAACCGCTGGCTTGCCATGCTGCGCGACGCGTTCTTCGGCGCCATCCGCGGCATCCCGGCGGTGCGCGACTATGTCCTTCAGATGAAGTTCAAGCCCATGCCCCGGTATCGCGCCGGAGTCGTGCAGGACAGCGGCCAGGCGACGCGCGACGAGCGCGTCGGCCGTATGTTCATCCAGCCGCTGGTGGAGAAGGACGGCGGCGATTTCCAGAGATTGGACGATGCGCTCGGCCCGGGCTTCGCGCTGCTGATTCGCGCACCAGCAGCGCCGCTGCCGGGGAGGCTGGACAAGGAGTTGAGGCGCCTGGGTTGCAGGCTGGCCGCGGTCGCGCTGCCCCGCAGCGGCCCCGCGCCAGGGGCGCGTCCGCCGGCGCCGGCCGGCATGAGCCTGCTCGAAGATACCGAGAACGCGCTGCACCGCTGGTTCGCGGCGGCCGGCGCCGATTGGGTGCTGTTGCGTCCCGACCGCTACGTCGCGGCGGCCGGCAGGCACGCCGACATGCAGGGCGCGCTGGAGCGTTTCGTCGCCGAGTTCCTGCCGACTCCGGCCGAGCCGGAATCCGCCACACTCGTCCTGGAGGCCGCCGCATGAACGCGCCGAACGACATCCCCACCCATGCGGCGCGCAACGTGCTGTTCATCATGTGCGACCAGTTGCGGACGGATGCCTTGTCCTGCTACGGCGGGAGCGGCGCCTTGCGCACGCCCAACATCGACCGGCTGGCGGCGATGGGCGCGCGTTTCGAACGCGCCTACGTCAGCTCGGCGGTGTGCGGGCCGTCGCGCACGTCGTACTACACCGGCCGCTATCCCAGCTCGCATCGCGTGACCTGGAACCGCGTGCCCATGCCGGCGGACGAGTGGAGCCTGGGAGACTACCTGGCCGAGGCAGGCCGCGACTGCTGGTTGCTGGGCAAGACCCATTTCGTGCCGGACCGCCGTGGGCTGGCCACGCGCGGCCTGTCTGCGGAAGGCGCCGCCGGCGAACGGTTGATGGAAGGCGGCTTCAAGGTGCTGGAACGCTATGACGGCCACTTCGAAATGGAGGCGGGCAGCGCTTATCGCCGCTACCTGATCGAGCATGGCTATGATCGCGACCGGCCCTGGGAGCGCGATGTGATCGGCAGCACGGGCCCGGACGGCGGCTTCGCCACGGGCTGGCTGCTGCGCAACGCGGGCCTGCCGGCCCGGATCGCCGAACGCCACTCCGAGACCGCGTATCTGACCGACCGGGCGATCGATTTCATCCAGGGACAGGGCGAGCAGCCGTGGGTGCTGCACCTGTCCTACATCAAGCCGCACTGGCCCTACAAGGCGCCCGCGCCCTACCACGACATGTATGCGGCGGAAGATGCCGTCGCGCCGGTGCGTGGCCAAGCCGAGCGCGAGCGGCCTCATCCGGTGCACGGCGCTTATCAGCGCCACGAGGAGTCTCTTTCGTTCGCGCAGGACGAAGTCTGGCGGGCCGTGCGGCCCGTCTACATGGGACTGGTCAAGCAGATCGACGACCACATCGGCCGCCTGCTCGGTCACCTGGAGCGCGCGGGCCGTTTGCGCGACACGCTGGTCGTCTTCTGCTCTGACCACGGCGACTTGCAAGGCGACCACTGGCTGGGAGAGAAGGAGTATTTCTTCGAGGGGGCCGTGCGCGTGCCGCTGATCGTCTATGACCCGTCGCCTGCCGCCGATGCGCGGCGCGGCCATGCCGTGGCCGAGGTTGCCGAGTGCGTGGACGTCGTGCCCACCATCCTGGACGCGCTGGGCCTGGATGTGCCCGCGCATCGCGTCGAGGGGCAGTCGCTGCTGCCCTGGGTGCGAGGTCAGGCGGCCCGGCCCTCGAGGGAGTTCGCCGTCGGTTTCCTGGACTACGCCTATCGCGAGGCACGGTTGTTCCTCGATCGGGGCGTGACCGAGTGCAGCGGCATGATGCTGGTGGACGACCGATACAAATTCCTGCGCTGGGAGGGCTTCCGCCCGCAGTTGTTCGACCTGCGCGAGGACCCGGGCGAGTTGCGGGACCTGGCCGAAGAAGCCTGGGCCGCGCCCGTCCTGCGCCGCATGGGCGAGGCGCTGTGCGACTGGAACTGGCGCCGCCAGCGCCGCTGCACCGAGACCTTCGAGCAGGTCGCAGCCCGCACGCATGCGCACGAACGCATGATGAACATCGTCATCGGGCGCTGGTAAGCCCGCTTCCTCGTGGTGGCCGGGGCATCCCGGCTCCATCGTCATCGGAGAGCATCATGGCAAGTCTGAAGTCCCTTTTCGCCTTTCTTGCGCTGGCCTGCGCAGTCTACCTGCCGGTCCGGGCCGAGACGCCCTGGGGGCCGGAGCAGGTACGCATCGTCGTTCCCTATCCTCCGGGCACCGAACCCGACGTGCTCGCGCGCGACCTGGGCAACCAGCTCGCCAAGCGCACCGGCAAGGTGTTCGTCGTGGAGAACAAGCCCGGTGCCAATGCCATCATCGGCGCGAGCAACGTCGCCAAGGCGGCGGGCGACGGGTCGGCCCTCTTGATGGTCGACCGGCTGGCGCTGGTCGCCAATCCCTTCCTGTACGCCAATCTGCCCTACGACTGGCGCAAGGAGCTCAAGCCTGTGGCGGACGTCGGCCACATCGACCTGTATGTGGCCGTACGCAGCGGCCTGGGCGTGAGCGACTACAAGGGGTTCATGGACAAGGCGCGCGCCGGGCGCGGCGGCATCAACGTGGGCACCGGCGGGAACGGGCATGTGTCCCACCTGGGCATGGCCATGCTGGCCGCCTCCGAGGGCGTGGACTTTACCTACGTACCCTTCAAGGGCGTGGCGCCCGCGCTGACCGCGCTGCTGGGCGGCGAGGTTGACGCCTTGATGGCCGGCGGACTGGTGATGAGCCAACAGATACAGAGCGGCAAGATCAAGGTGCTGGTCAGTGGTGCGCAGACGCGTAGCGACTTCCTGCCCGAGGTACCGACGCTGGCCGAGGCCGGCGGCAAGCCCGCTTCCATTCCGTCGACGGTGTTCTCGGTCTTCGCGCCGGGCGTCATGTCCGACGGGCTGGCCGCGCACATCAATAAGGAAATCCGTATGGCGATGGACGATGCGGCGCTGCGCGCCAACTACGGCAAGCGCGGCGTGGAGATCCGCATACCGGCCCCCGAGCAGACGCGCGCGGAGATGGAGCGGGATGCCGCCGTGTACGGACCGCTGATCAAGAGACTGGGCGTGACGGCGCAATGACTGGACCTCGAACCAGGAGCGCGGACATGTACCGCAAGCTGGCTTTCTACATCGATGGCGAATTCTTCGACGCCGACGGAGGTCCCGGCAGCGAGGTCGTCAACCCGGCCACCGGGCAGGTCATCGGTCGGTTGCCCCATGTGGGTGTCACAGAACTCGACCGCGCCGTCGCCGCCGCCGAGCGCGCCTTTCCAGGATGGCGGCGCACTTCTCCGCTGGCGCGGTCCGACCTGTTGCGACAGGTGGCGGCGCTGGTCCGTGAACGAGCTCCCGGTATCGCGCGGGACATCACGCTGGACGAGGGCAAGCCGCTGGCTGAGGCCCTGGTCGAGGTCGAATCCTGCGCCGAGCACGTGGAGTGGCATGCAGAGGAATGCCGCCGCGTTTACGGCCGCGTGATCCCGGCGCGCCAGCCGGATGTGCGACAGCTCGTGGTGCGAGAGCCGATAGGCGTGTGCGCGGCTTTCTCGCCATGGAACTTCCCGTTCGCCCAGGCCATCCGCAAGGTGGCCGCCGCGCTGGCGGCAGGCTGCACGTTGATACTTAAGGGACCCGAGGAATCGCCCAGCGCGGTGGTCGCGATTGCCGAGCTGTTCCACGATGCCGGGCTGCCCCCCGGCGTACTTAACATCGTGTGGGGCGATCCGGCGGCGATTTCGCGCCATCTCATCACCGCGCACGCGGTGCGCAAGATCTCCTTCACCGGCTCGGTGCCCGTGGGCAAGCAGCTGGCCGCGCTGGCGGGTGCGCACATGAAGCGGATGACGATGGAGCTGGGCGGCCATTCCCCGGTCCTGGTGTTCGCCGATGCCGATATCGAACGGGCAGCGGCGATGCTGGCCCGCTTCAAGCTGCGCAACGCGGGCCAGGTATGTGTGTCGCCGACCCGCTTCTATGTCCAGCGGTCCGCCTATCCGCGTTTTCTGGAAGCCTTCGCGCAGGCCATGGCCGAGACCCGGCTGGGCGATGGGCTGGACGAGGGCACGCAGATGGGACCGCTGGCCAATCCTCGCCGCGTGGCTGCTATGGCCGCGCTGGTCGAGGATGCCGTCGCCCGTGGCGGTCGCATCGTGACCGGCGGCACCTGCCGCGAACGGCAGGGGTTTTTCTTCGCTCCGACGGTGCTGACGGGCTTGGCTGACGATGCGCGGATCATGCAGGAGGAACCTTTCGGTCCCATCGCGCCGGTGGTTCCCTTCGACACCGAGGATGAAGCCGTGCGGCGCGCCAACGCCCTGCCGTTCGGCCTGGCCTCGTACGTCTTTACCGAATCGCTCAAGACGGCTACGCGGGTGGCCGATGGTTTGGAGACCGGCATGGTGAACATCAACCACTTCGGTATGGGGCCGGCGGAGATTCCCTTCGGTGGGATCAAGGACAGCGGGATGGGAACCGAGGGCGGGACCGAGACCTTCGACGGGTACCTGGTGACCAAGTTCATCACCCAGGTCTAGGTGCCGAGGGCCGCGCTGGTCCCTTCAGTCCCTCAGTCCGGCGTCAACCGCGTGCTGCTCGGCTGGCGCCGCTCGATGCTCCACTTCAGCAGCGCGGCGCATCGATAAATGCCATGCGCGAACTTGCCGTAGGGCAGGGTCAGGAACAAGGCCATGACCACGCCCAGGTGCATCGCCAGCAGCAGACCCATGGCGCTCGTGTCGCGCAGGGCCAGCAGCGCGAGTCCGGTCAGGCTGGTCAGGAACAGCAGGCAGATGAAGCCGCGGTCCATGGGGCGCTGGTCGGGATCGCCGTGTTCCGGATGGCGGTGCAGGTTCAGCCACAACAGTCCGGCCGGTCCGATCAAGAGGCTGATGCCACCCGCGGTGCCCAGCACCACGGGCAGGCTGGTCAACCGATACGGCGCGTGCAGGCCCAACGCATAGTGATAGAGCGTGGCCACGCAGGTGGCTGCAAAGCAGAGCATGAAGCCGTAGAAGGTGAAGTGGTGGAACCGGCGCCGCGCCAGGGTGAACGCGTCGTCTTCTTCGTTGCAGCCCTTGCCGTGTCCGCCGTCCAGGTACTTCAGGCGCAACGCGTCGTGCGTGGCCTCGGCCACGGCGGCGCCGGTAGGCGCGCCGGGAGACACGTTCCGCCAGAAGCGCGCCACGCCGACTCCCAGCGCGACGATGGCGAGCACGAACACGGTGCCGAACAGCGCCACCAGCAGGTTGTGCGGAAAAATGGCGTAGAAGTCGCCCGCGAGCGGCGCATGCCAGAGGCCGCCGTTCATGGCTGCGGCCAGCACCAGGAACAGCGATAGCGCGAAAGCCGTCGCCAGTGCCAGCGTGACGCCGTTGTGGCGGTACAGGCGTCCGAGGAAACCCGGCCAGGCATAGTCGCCGTAGGTCTGCACGCGGACTTTTGCCATGGCGCGCGGCACATTGACGGCAAACTCGTTCGGCGGCGCGTACTGGCAGGCATGCAGGCAGGCGCCGCAGTTGTGGCACAGGTTGGCCAGGTAGTGGACGTCGGCCTTCCCGAAGTCCAGCCTGCGCATCATGGCCGGGAACGTCGCGCAAAATCCTTCGCAATAGCGGCAGGCGTTGCATATCTGCAGGACGCGGGCCGCTTCGCTTTCCTCTGCGGTCAGCGCGGTCGTACAGGCATCGCCCCGCGCGGCGGCGTCGGTGCGCCATTGCACCGGCACGGCTTGTACGCCGGACGCCAGGGTTTGCGCATCGCGCGCGAGGTCCTCAAGCTGCTTCAAGATCGGGTGCTCCGTGAGTGCGGTTCTGCGCGGCCTCGGCGGCGCGGGTGCCGGCGATGCGGCCGAAGGCCGTGCCGATGGACATGCCGACGCCGGCGGTGTAGCCCTTGCCGAGCACGTTCCCGGACATCATTTCGCCGGCGCAGAAGAGGTTGGGACTGGGATGGCCGCCGAAGTGCACGGCGGCGTTCTCGTCGACCTTGGTGCCCAGGTAGGTAAAGGTAATGCCCGGCCGCAGGGGGTAGGCGAAATAGGGCGGCGTATCGAGCGGCCGGGCCCAGTGCGTCTTGGCCGGCGCGATGCCCTCTGTGCGGCAGTCGTCCATGACGGTGTGGTCGAAGCGCTCGCCGCGGCAGGCCGCGTTGAATTCCCGCACCGTCCGCATGAGACGGGTTTCGTCCAGTCCCGTCTGGCGGGCGAGTCCCGGCAGGGTGTCGGCCCGGATGCCCGGGAAGACCGGCGGCATGAAGCGCCCGACCGCCTTGGCGTCGATGATGGAATAGGCGATCTGGCCGGGCTGGAAGGCCACCAGCCGGCCCCAGATCGCATAGCGCTTGGGCCAGAAGTCCTCGCCTTCGTCGTAGAAGCGCTGCGCGTCGCGATTGACCACGATGCCCAGCGATACGCAATCCAGGCGGGTGCAGATGCCGCCGTCGTACAGCGGCGAGCGCGCATCGATGGCTACGCAATGGGATTGCGTCGGGTCGCCGATCATGTCGGCGCCGGCGCCGATCATGAACTTCAGCAAGGCACCCTGGTTGTACCGGGTGCCGCGTATCAGGAAGTTGTCCGCCGGCCATTCGCCCCGTTCGTTCTGGCCCCAGGCTTCGCGCATCCATTGCAGGTTGGACTCGAAGCCGCCGCACGCCATGACACAGGCGCGCGCGGGAATGCGCTCGTCCCCGGCCAGCGCCGCGACGAAACGGTCGCCGTCCAGTTCCAGCGCATGCACCGGCGTGCCGTAGCGGATCTGCACGCCCAGGCGCTCGGCGCTGCGATAGTAGGCATTGACCAGCGCCCGGCCTCCGCCCATGAAGAAGGCGTTGGTGCGGGCGATGTGCAGCGTGCCGGACAGCGCCGGCTGGAAGTTCACGCCGTGCTTGCGCATCCAGTCCCGGCAGTTGGACGAGGCCCGGATGACAAGGCGGGCGAGCTTTTCATCGGTCATGCCGCCGGTGACCTTGAGCAGGTCCTGCCAGAATTCCTCTTCAGGGTAGCTGTCGACCAGAACGTCTTCGGGACCGTCGTGCATGCAGCGCAGATTGCGCGTGTGCTGGGAATTGCCCCCGCGCCATTCCCGCGGCGCGGCTTCCAGCAACATGACGCTGGCGCCCGCTTCGCGCGCCATCAGGGCCGCGCACAAGGCGGCGTTGCCGCCGCCGATGACCAGGACATCTATCATTCCGCCTTCCTATCAGTGTTGGGCCACTGTAGGCGGGGCGGCGCCGGCGCGCTAGACGGCGGGCCGGCAATGGGGGTTCACGATTTGTGAACGGCCACGATGGCGTGGCCAGGCGCGATCAATCGTCGACCAGCGGGCGATAGAGCGACGAGCCCGCACGCAATCGCTCCTGTCCGCCCACGGTCTGTATCTCGATCTCGACCAGGTCGCGCCCATGATTGACCGGTACCTGGACCGTCATCCTGGCGCGATTGCCGCCGTCCGGCCGGAGCAATTGGCCGTCGTTCCACATCAGGTATCCCGGTAAGTCGGGCAAGGTGCCCAGCGATACGACGCCATCGCCCAGGACCAGCGAAACGGAGTCGGCCGATTCGTTGACGGGCTGCCACCGCGTGCCGACCCGGCCTTGCCAGGCGGGCGGCAGGGGAGCCGGCAAGGGAGCCAGGCGCTGCCCTATAGGCATAGAGGCGCGGTAGTGCCCCGCCCCGGCCGTGACGCGCTGGATCAGGTACTGTTTGCCGTCCACGGACTGCCAGCGATAACTGTTCTCGGGCGAGACGTCGTTCCACCACCAGCCGTCGGCGCGCGAAGTCAGGCCCTGCGCGACGGGGGCCCAGGCGCCGGCTTTCCAGCGCAGCACGTCTATCGTGCGGGCGTCGACGGCCTGGACCTTGAACGGCGCTTCATAGTTGGCATAGATACCTGCCAGTGCGGCCGCATCCACGGACGGTGCGGAAGTCGCCGGGACGCCCGTCAGCGCCGCGGGCAAGGCGGGGATCGCACGCACCGTCGCCAGGGCTCGCAACAGCACGCCTTCGGCGATGCGCAGCGGCCCATAGCCGGCGCCCGAACCCGTCAGCAGCAACGCCATGCGCTGGTCGGGCAACACGAAGAACTCGGTCGCAAAAAATGCCGTGCCGCCATTCTTCTGCCAAGCCTTGATGCCCACGCTATCCAGGCCGGGCTGCCGCGTCGCGTCCCAGCCCAGGCCCCAGCGCCATTCGGGACAGGGGTTGATGCGCAGGCCCGTCGTCTGGTCCCTGCCCATTTCCTGGATGGCCGCCTGCGACACGAGGCGTTTGCCCTGGTGCATGCCCTGGTTCAGGAACAGGGCCGCCAGCCGCATCATGTCGCCCGGCGTGGACGCCAGGCCACCGGTGGCATAGGCCGACACGAATTCCTGGCCCATGCGCCGTCCCTCGTAGACCGGGTGCACGAAGCTGCCTTCGGGGAATGCCTGCACCGCATAGGCCGACCGGCTCATGCCCAGTGGTTCGAGGATCTCGCGCCGGACGAACTCGGCATAGGGCAGGCCCGTCACCGCCGCGACCAGGTTTTCGACCATCGTGAAACCGTCATTGCAGTAGACGGCCAGCTCCCCCGGCAGGTGTTTCAGGTGGAAATAAGCCAGGCCGTCCGCGGTGTCCTGCGCGTAGCCGTCGATCGGCGCGAAGGCGAAAACGTTGCGCCAATTGGTGCCCGGCAGTCCGGAGGAGTGGCTGAGCAGATGACGCAAGGTGATCCGGTCGTATTCGGCGGACAGCATCGTGAAGCCCGGCAGATAGCGGATGATCGGCGTATCCAGCGCCAGCTTGCCCCGGTCGCAGAGCACCATCGCCGCCAGCGCGGCCATCACCTTGCTGACGGAGCCGATGTTGAAGCGGGTATCCACGGTGGCCGCCACCTTGCCTTGCGGATCCGCCGTGCCGAAGGCCTCTTGCCATACGACTCCTGCGCTGGTCATCAGCGCGACCGAGACCGCGGTGGCTTGTTCCTTCTCCAAGGCCTGGCCGATGGCATCGCGTCCCCATTGGATGGCCTCGGACAGGCGTCCGGCGTCGGGCGCGGGATCGTCGCCGCCGCCGCAGCCGGGCAGCACCCGGAGCAAGGCGCCGGCGCCGGCAAACTGCATCCAGTGCCGGCGCGACGGAGAGGGGACCCGGGCCAACGGGGCGGACTGTCCGGCTGCAGGGCAATCCAGATCCAGGCTTTTTGAATGCATCTCGATTACCCTCGCTTCGTGCGCATGTCGGGGCAACGATTCTATCTTCGGCTCATCCGTCGCTTCCGCCCGCATTTCCATTTGGCGAGAGATTCTTTGCGACCCGGTTCACCGATCGATGCAGGGTGAGGGGCAGGGCGGGAGCAAGCGCTCAGTTCGGTAGCGCGCCAACCTCGGCGCACCGCGCTCTATGCGGGAGCGCTGCCGTGCCCGGAGAGGCGGATCGTCAATGGGTTCACGATTCGAAAATAGTGGCCCCGGGCCAGTGGCCTTCGCGCACCAGGGACCGCATCAGGTCGGCCAGGACCACCCTTGCGGCCAGGGCGGGCGGCGACAGCTCGTCGTCCGATACGCTGGTGACGACGTTGCGCCGATGCAGATAGGGGTCATCCAGCGGGTACAGGCAGAGCGCGTCGTGCAGCCGGCCCACCGCCACGCCTGGCTGTATCGTCGCGATCGGGTGGGCGAGGACGATGTCCATGAGCGTGGTCAGTCCGTCGATCTCCAGCGTGATGCCGGGGTCGACCCCCGCCCGGTCGAAAGCGGCATCCACCAGGATGCGCAGGCCGTGGTTCTTGCTCGGCATGGCCAGCGGCAGCCGGGCCGCCTCGGTCACGTTCATCGGTTCCAGCGGCTGGCGGCCTGCCACCACGCCGGGGCGGGCCACGACGAACAATTTCTCGTCCAGCAGCGGCATGACGCTCCAATGACGTCCGCTCTCGGTTTGGAACAGCACGGCCAGATCCAGCAGTCGTGCGTTGAGCATGCCGGCCAGGTGACCCGAAAGGCTTTCCACGAGATGCAGCCGCACGTCGGGATAGCGTTCCTGCATGGCGGCGACGAAAGGGCGGGCCAGCAGCGAGGCGGTCGACGGAGCGAACCCCACGCTCACGGCGCCCGACAGCCGCGCCTCGCGTGCCGCGACCGCCGCGTTGTCGGCGTGCCGCAGCGCCATCTGCGCCTGCCGCCAGAAAGCGAGCCCGGCATCGGTGGGAATGACGCCGGTGGCCGTGCGCTGCAGCAGGCGCGTGGCGAGTTCCCCCTCCAGCCGGCTGATCTGCTGGCTGAGGGCGGACGGCACAAGCCCGAGTTCGCGCGCGGCGCGTCCCATGCTGCCCAGTTCGACCACGCGGACGAAATAACGGAGCTGGCGGAGTTCCATGGGGGCGGGGCGCGGCCGGCTACGCCGTATCAGCCCGGCACGGCGAGGAACAGGCGGGCGAGGCCGTCAAGCTGGACGACCTCGGCCAGCACCTGGGCCCGGGCCCTGGCCTGCTCGCGAGTGAAGCCCGATTCTTCCAGGCGCTCGGTGACTTTGAGGGTATCGAATGCGTAGGGCACGGCGGGCATGTCCTTTCCTGTATGAAGGCATCGTAACAAAAAGTCGCCAGCATGCCAGCGGCGCGCCCGCCGGCCTGTCCGGACGGCCACTATCGGACCGGAAGGTCGGTGTCCCGCGGCAGGGCGGGATGCTTATGTCTTATATAAGATATAAGACAGTTGCAGCCAGCCGCCGCTGGCCCTACAATCCCGGCCTATCGCCCTCAATCCCTCCACACCGGGACACCTTCAATGCTTGAATCCTACCGTCAACACGTCGCCGAGCGGGCCGCGCTTGGCATCCCCCCGCTGCCGCTGTCGGCGCAGCAAACCGCCGACCTGATCGAGCTGCTCAAGAACCCGCCCAAGGGCGAGGAGCAGACGCTGGTGGATCTGCTGACCCACCGCGTGCCGGCCGGCGTGGACGACGCCGCCAAGGTCAAGGCCTCGTACCTGGCCGCCGTCGCCCTGGGCAAGGAAGCCTGCCCGCTGATCGACCGCGCCAAGGCCACAGAACTGCTCGGCACCATGCTGGGCGGCTACAACATCAGCGCGCTGATCGAACTGCTGGACGACGCCCAGGTGGGCGGCATCGCGGCCGACGGCCTGAAGAAGACCCTGCTGATGTTCGACGCCTTCCACGACGTCAAGGAAAAGGCCGACAAGGGCAACGCCAACGCCAAGGCCGTGCTGCAGAGCTGGGCCGACGCCGAGTGGTTCACCAGCCGCCCCGAAGTGCCGCAAAGCCTGACGGTGACCGTGTTCAAGGTAACCGGCGAAACCAATACCGACGATCTTTCGCCCGCTCCCGACGCCTGGAGCCGGCCCGACATCCCGCTGCACGCGCTGGCCATGCTCAAGAATCCCCGCCCCGGCATCGAGCCGCAGGAGCCGGGCAAGGTCGGCCCGCTCAAGCAGATCAATGAACTGAAGGAGAAGGGCAACCTGGTCGCCTATGTGGGCGACGTGGTCGGCACCGGTTCTTCGCGCAAGTCGGCCACCAACTCCGTGCTGTGGTGGACCGGCGAGGACATCCCCTTCGTCCCGAACAAGCGCTTCGGCGGCGTCTGTCTGGGCGGCAAGATCGCCCCGATCTTCTACAACACCATGGAAGACGCGGGTGCGCTGCCGATCGAGCTGGACGTCTCCAAGATGGAAATGGGCGATGTCATCGAACTGCGTCCCTATGATGGCAAGGCCCTGAAGAACGGCGAGGTCATCGCCGAGTTCGAGCTCAAGTCCGAGGTGCTGTTCGACGAGGTGCGCGCCGGCGGCCGCATTCCGCTGATCATCGGCCGCGGCCTGACCGCCAAGGCGCGCGAGGCCCTGGGCCTGCCGCCCTCGAACCTGTTCCGCCTGCCCAAGAACCCCGCCGACACCGGCAAGGGCTACACGCTGGCCCAGAAAATGGTCGGCCGCGCCTGCGGCCTGCCGGAAGGCAAGGGCATCCGCCCGGGCACCTATTGCGAGCCGCGCATGACCTCGGTCGGCAGCCAGGACACCACCGGACCCATGACGCGCGACGAGCTGAAGGACCTGGCCTGCCTGGGCTTCTCGGCCGACCTGGTGATGCAGTCGTTCTGCCACACTGCCGCGTATCCCAAGCCCGTGGACGTCAAGACCCACCACACGCTGCCTGCTTTCATCAGCACCCGCGGCGGCATCTCGCTGCGCCCTGGCGACGGCGTGATCCACTCGTGGCTGAACCGCATGCTGCTGCCCGACACCGTCGGCACCGGCGGCGACTCGCACACCCGCTTCCCCATCGGCATCAGCTTCCCGGCCGGCTCGGGCCTGGTGGCTTTCGCGGCCGCCACCGGCGTCATGCCGCTGGACATGCCGGAATCGGTGCTGGTCCGCTTCAAGGGCAAGCTGCAGCCCGGCGTCACGCTGCGTGACCTGGTCAACGCCATTCCCTACTACGCCATCAAGCAAGGCCTGCTGACGGTGGAGAAGAAGGGCAAGAAGAACATTTTCTCCGGCCGCATCCTGGAGATCGAAGGGCTGCCCGATCTCAAGGTGGAACAGGCCTTCGAACTGTCCGACGCCTCGGCCGAACGCTCGGCCGCCGGTTGCACGGTGCGCCTGAACAAGGAACCGATCATCGAGTACATCAACAGCAACATCACGCTGCTGAAGTGGATGATCGCCAACGGCTACGAAGACGAGCGCTCCATCGGCCGCCGCATCAAGGCCATGGAAGCCTGGCTGGCCAATCCGCAGCTGCTGGAACCGGATGCCGACGCCGAATACGCCGCCGTGATCGAGATCGACCTGGCCGACGTGCACGAGCCGCTGGTCGCTTGCCCGAACGATCCGGACGATGTCAAGACGCTGTCGGACGTGGCCGGCGCCAAGATCGATGAAGTGTTCATCGGCAGCTGCATGACGAACATCGGCCACTTCCGCGCGGCGTCCAAGCTGCTGGAAGGCAAGCGCGACATCCCGGTCAAGCTGTGGGTGGCGCCGCCTACCAAGATGGACCAGAAGCAGCTTACCGAGGAAGGCCATTACGGCGTGCTGGGTTCGGCTGGCGCCCGCATGGAGATGCCGGGCTGCTCGCTGTGCATGGGCAACCAGGCGCAGGTGCGCGAAGGCGCGACGGTGATGTCGACCAGCACCCGGAATTTCCCGAACCGCCTGGGCAAGAACTCGAACGTGTACCTGGGTTCGGCTGAACTGGCCGCGATCTGCTCGCGTCTGGGGCGTATCCCGACCAAGGAGGAGTACATGGCCGAGGCCGGCGTCCTGGCCGAGCACGAGAAGACCATCTACCGCTACATGAATTTCGACCAGATCCCCGACTTCAAGGATGTGGCGGATTCGGTCGGCGTCTGATCGGTCGTTCGTGACGGACGGCCTGCCATGGCCGTCCAGTGGTTCCAGGCGTTTCCCGGAACGCCTGGATACTGATGGAGCCCCTGGCCGCATGGCCCGGGGCTTTTGTTTTTAGGGCAGCGCACCAGGATGCGGCGGATCCGGCTGCGCCGGTCCGCCCGCATCGCCCCCTTGAGGGGAACGCGCGAAGCGCGTTGAAGCTTCAATCATCGGTTCCGCTCTATTGCCTGCGTGAACAAGTCATACGCGGTCTTGAGCTCGCGGTCCTCGGCCGCCGCCTTGGGGCCGATGGGAAGCAGCACGTCGAAAAACCTCTGGCGTTCGGCGTCGGAAAGCCGGACCAGCTCGCCACCCTTCTTCACCCACTGCGCCTTGGCGTCGGCCACGTCGTCGATCGAGAACTGCTTGACCGACTGGGTCGCTTCCTTGCCCGCGGCCTGGACGATCTGCTGCAGGTCTCGCGGCAGCTCCTCGAACCACTCCTGCGAGATCGCGGCGACGGAGGCAATGATGCCGTGGTTGCTTTCGATGAAGTACTTGGCGCCGTCCATGTAGCCCAGGCCTTCCATCACCGGGATGCAACTCATGACGGCATCCAGCGTGCCTTGCTGCAGCGCCGGCAGGATCTCGGACGGCGGCATCGGTATTGGGGTGGCACCCAGGGCGCTGATCTGGTCTTGCTGCAGCTTGGCGGCGAGCACGCGTACCTTGGCGCCCTTGAAGTCTTCCGGCTTGCGCCATGGGCTGCGTGTGCAGAAGGCGCTCGGGCCCGAGATGAACAGGCCCAATCCCTTCAGCCCTTTTTTCTCGCCTACCTTGAGCATGTAGTCGTTCAGTTTCGGATCGGACAGCGTGCGGGCGGTGTGCTCGAGATCGGCGAACCTGGCCGGCGCCGACAGCACGCTGAACGCCTTGTTGATGCCGCCGAAGAATTCGGGCGGGGCGACGCAGCCCTGGATGGTGCCCATTTGCGTCTGTTCGATCAGGCGCGGCGTGGCGCCCAGCTGGCTGGCGGGATAGACCTCGACCTTGATGCGCTTCTCCGATTTCGCTTCGACCAGCTTGGCGAAATCGATCATCCATTGATGCTGGGAATCCTGCAGGGTCGAGGTGCCCAGCTTCATCACGATCTGCCGCTGCCCAAACGCGCGCCCGGACACGGTGCCAGCCAGGGCGCCCGCTGCCGCCGCGCCCAGGAATGCCCTTCTCTTCATTGCCGCTCTCCCTAGTCGAGTTTCTCCAACATTGACAGATTGTCATACATTTTGTCAATATTAAGTACCTTACTTAAGGAAGCAAATGGCTATGCAAACCGCTGCCGCAGGAATATCGGAACGAAGGGAGGGGACCGTGGGCCGGGCGCAGCGGTTCGGGGATTTCCTCAGCGCCCTCTGCATGCAGCTGTCGGGGATCGCGCTCGCCGTGATCGTGACGATCTGCACGGTCAACGTCATCGCCCGCTATGTCTTCGCGCACGCCTTTTCCTGGGCCGAGGAAGCGATGGTGTATTGCATGATCTTCATTATTTTCGTCGCGTCGGCCGCCGTGACGTGGAAGGGCAGCCACTTGTGCCTGGATCTGTTGCTGCGCAAGTGTCCTGCTTTCTTCCAGAAAGCCATCGTGGTCGGCAGCACCTTGGCCTCGGTGGCCTTGCTCCTGCTGCTGGCGCACTTCTCCTACGACGTCGTCGCCAGGCTTTATCGCTACGGGCAGCGCACCGAAGCGCTGGAGATTCCCATGTGGATCCCGCAGGGCTTCGTGCCGGCCGGTCTCGTGCTGATCGCGCTCATGATGGTGCTGCGGCTCTGGACTCACGGTCCGCTGCCGCATGAAACGGATCTTTCCAGCGAAGACTTCCACCTATGATCCTCTCTATGCTTGCGGCCTTGCCCGTCATCCTGATCTGCCTCGGCGTGCCGATCTTCATCGTGCTTTTCGCGGTATCTGTGGGTGGCATGGTGGCGCTCGACCTGACCAGCCTGAAGGCCGTGCATTCGGCGGTTTTCGGCGGGCTGGACAGCTTCCCGCTGCTGGCCATTCCGCTGTTCATCCTTGCCGGCGACATCATGGCGCAGGGAGGAATCGCGCGCCGCCTGATCAACCTCATCACGGCCGTCGTGGGCGGCGTGCCCGGCTCGATGGGCGTTGCGGCGGTGGGCAGCGCCGCGGCCTTCGGCGCCATGTCGGGTTCGTCGGTCGCCTGTGTCGCCGCCATCGGCAACCTCACCATTCCCACGCTCGTCAAGCAAGGCTACGGACGGCGATTCTCGACCAGCCTGATCGCGGCGACGGGCGTGATCGACATCATCATTCCGCCGTCGATCGCGATGATTCTCTATGCGATCACGGCCCAGGTCTCGGTTACCAAGCTCTTCATCGCGGGGGTTCTCCCGGGACTCCTCATCGGACTCCTGCTGGCGATCTTCGTGATGATCCGCGCCAGGGCGCTCGACATACGCGTCGTCGAACGTCCAAGCCCAAGGGAGGTGCTCGCCGCAGCGAAAGCGGCGCTGTGGGCCGTACTGGCACCCGTCGTCATCATCGGCGGCATCTACGGCGGTGTGTTCACGCCTACCGAAGCGGCGGGCATCGCCTGCGCCTACGCCACGATCGTATCCGTCTACGTATACAAAGAGCTGACCTGGCAAGGCGTCTGGCGGATCGTCACGCGGTCCACCGTTCTCATCGCTCAGATCATGCTCCTGGTCGCGGCGTCCACCGTCTTTGGCTGGGTGATCACGACCTCGGGCATGCCGCAGGCCTTCGTCGCCTTCATCGAAAGCCTGCAGCTCGGTAACTGGCAGTTGCTGCTGATCTTCAATATCGTGCTGCTGGGCGTGGGCAGCGTGCTGGAGCCGCCCCCCGCCATCCTGATCCTTACGCCGCTGTTTGCGCCGGTGGTGGCGGCGGCGGGGATCGACCCTATTCACTTCGGCTTGATCGTGACCATCAACCTGGCCATCGGCATGTTCCTGCCGCCGTTCGGCATCAACCTCTTCGCCGCCCATGCGCTGTTCAAGGTGCCGTTGCCCGATCTCTACCGCGGCGTACTGCCGTTCCTTGCCATCTATTTGTTCGTGCTGGGGTTGATCACCTACATTCCGGCGTTGACGACGGTGCCGGTGCAGTGGGTCAGGTAGGAAGGCAGGGCCGCCGCGCTCCCAGGCGGGCGGCGTCCCCGGCGTGCGTCAGCAGGTGAAGGCGTCGAGGATACGGTCCGCGGCGCTGATGCGGCCGTCCAGATTCCTCGCGTACTCGGCCTTGGCGGCGGCCAGTTCGGCTTGCGAGCGTACCGATTGCTCGATGTCCATCCACTCGCAGGCAAAGGTATAGACGAAGGCGTTGCGCGCGAAGCGCGTTTCGCCATAGGCGTGCAGGCGATCCTGGATGCTGCCTTCGCCGGACGTCACGCACCGTGCCAGCACGTAGGCGTCCTCGACCGCCATCGCCGCGCCTGCCGTCAGGTGAGGCGGGACCACGTGCGCGGCATCGCCGCCCATCACGACCCGGCCGCGGTGCCAGGGGTAGGGCACGATGAAGGGCTCGAGCGCTCCGTATACGATCGGGCTCTCCGGCGTCAGGCTGTCTGCGATTTCCTTTACATAGGAACCGAACTGCGCCAGCCTTTCCTTCATCAGGAGGTGCATGGCGTCGGCGGCGAAGAACTCGGAAGGATCTTCCGGGCGAATGTTGAACAAATACATCTTGTCCCGCGTGATGGGGATGGCGCCGGCCTTGCCGCGCACGCCCTGCATGAATTCCATGCCGGTGACGCAGTCGGGGCGGTCTACCTGGACGCGCCAAGCGCCGATGCCGCAGTGCCGAGGGCCGAACATGTCGCCAACGATGTAGCGGCGGGCGGTCGAGCGGATGCCATCGAAGCCGGCGACGAGGTCGTACTCGGCCTGTGCGCCGTCGCTGAACCGGATAGAGGTTCCATGCTCGCCGCCGAAGGTGGACACTTCGGCGCCCATGCGGAAGCGCACGCCCAGCGCCTGCGCGCGCCGGCGCAGGATGTCATGCAGCACCGCGCGCGGCAATGCGCAGAACGCAGGAAGACCCATGCCGCCCATCAGGAAGCGGTGCTCGACGATCAAGACCCGGTCGGGATCGAACGTCGACATGTGGTTGTAAGAGAAACCGGTGTCCAGGATTTCCTCGAGCACGCCGAGTCGCCGATAGACGCGCAGCGCGCAGGCCGGTTGCCCCAGGCCGACGCCCGGCACGTTGAAGTCCGGGCGCTTCTCCAGCAGCTCGACTTCCCTTCCGTGCGATGCGAAGGCGATCGCGGCGCTCAGGCCGCCGATGCCTCCGCCCACAACGAGAACCTTGTCGACGTCATTCATGGCGTACCCCCGGCGGCCGCGGATGCAGAGGCCTGTTGGACCAGCCACCTGGAGATGGCGAACAGCCGGGCATCCTGATGGTGTCCGCCGACCACCTGCAGGCCCAGGGGCATGCCGCCGTCTTGCAGCAGCGGCAGGCTCAGCGCAGGCGCTCCGAGGTAAGAGGCCGGCACGTTGAACGATGGATCCCCCGTCGTTGCAAAGTCCGCCGGCGCGGCCGATACCGCGCCCAGCGTCAGGAGACAGTCATACGAGCTTGCCACGTCGCGCAGGCGGGCGCGCGCCGTTTCCCTGTCGCTCAGCGCCGCGGCGTAGTCCGCCTGGGTCATCGCTTCGCCCTGCGCCAGCCGCATGCGCATCGCGTCCGACATGCCGAGCGCGGGCTGCGCCCCGTACACGTTGAGCGGCCAGCGCATTTCCCATACGAGCACCCGCCATGTCTTGTCGAGCGCGCCGGCGATCGCCGATTCCAGCGCGGCGACCAAGGGGTCGTCGCCGGCGTCCGCGGTCTCGACGCCTGCCGACCGCAGCGCTTCTACCTTGCGCTCGAACGCCGCTTTCACGTCCGCGGACGCGCTTTTCCAGCCGTCCGTCCGCAAGATCGCCACGCGGCGCGGTTTCTGCACGCCCCCCGGAAGATCGGGACCGAGGACGCCGACATGGCCCGGGTCGCCGCCCGCGCGCATGGCGATCTGGCGCACGCTGATCCACATGTCGTCCAGGTGGCGGCCGATGATGCCCAGGCAGCTTTGGCTCAGGTAGTCGTAGACGCCGCTGCGGTTCAGCCCGCCCCACGTGGGCTTGTAGCCGAATGCGCCGTTGTAGCTCGAGGGGCGCAGGGTGGAGCCTACGACCTGGGACGCGAGCGCGACCTGCACCATGCCGCTGCCCGCCGCTGCCGCGGAGCCCGACGAGGATCCGCCCGGCGTGCGGCTGAGGTCATGCGGGTTCCGGGTGGGGTAATGAAGCTCAGTGGAAGCGAACTCGGTCGTGGTGGTCTTGCCGATGACGATCGCGCCGGCCGCTTTCATCGCCGCCACGCACGCGGCATCGCGGCCGGACTGGAACCGCTCCAGCGCCGGGAGCCCTTGGCCGGTGGGAAAGTCCAGGGTTTCGATGATGTCCTTGACGCCGATCACCATGCCGTCGATGGGCGACAAAGGGGTGTTCGAGCGCCAGCGCTTTTCCGCGGCGGCGGCCGCGCGGCGCGCGCCATCCGTATCCAGGCAGACGAAAGCGCGCACGCCTGGCTCTCGTTTGGCAATGATCTCCAAGTGTTCCTCCAATACGGCCACGGGAGAGTCCGAGCCGGTACGAAAAGCCTCGCCGCGCGAGGCATATGAGGTGGATGTCATCATGGATAGCACTCTAGAATCGTATTTATGTAATTGATCTAAGTCACTAATTTTCGCATATTCTCCGATACTTTTGGGATAAGTGCCAGGGGGACGGAAATATTGGGATTCGGCTGGCCGGGGCCGTCCCGAATCGTCTCAGTATGTGAGAAACTCCATTGACGCCAAGCGCGACGGCAGGGATAGTTCGCCCAACAGGAATGGCAAGACATTGGGTGGAACAATCATGGAATTGGGCGCATCGCTGCATCATCTGCATTTGACCTCGCCGGACCCGCAGCGGCTGGCGGATTTCTATGCCCGTACGCACGGCTTCATGGCCGCCAGGGCGGGCGATCGCTGGGTGTGTGCCGCGCCGGGACGCACCCTGGTGCTGTCCGCCGGCCCGGCGAACCAGCTGGCTTACGCGGCTTTCGGTTTCGCCGATGACGGCGCGTGGCGGGCATTCCGGGCAAAGGTGGCAAAACACGCGGCGGCGGAAGTGCCGCCGCTTCCCGTGGCGTGCGACGATGCGCTCGCCGTGCGCGACCCGGACGGCAATCTGATCGTCTTCGCGCTGCGCCCGGGCGCGCCTGATGGGGCACCTTCGGCGGACGGCCTGCCTCCGGCGCATTTGCAGCATTTCGCGCTGCGGACCACCGACCCGGCGCCCATGCTGGCGTTCTACGAGGGCGTACTGGGATTCACGCTTTCGGATAGGGTGCAGGACGACGAAGGGACGCTGCGCGCCTGCTTCCTGCGCACCGAGAATCTGCATCATGCGCTGGCGCTGTTCCGCGCGCCCATGCAGTGCTTCGACCATCAGTCGTTCGAGACCACTTCCTGGGACGACATGAAAACCTGGGGCGACCACATGGCCGCCATCCGCGAAACCATCGTCTGGGGCATCGGGCGGCACGGCCCGGGCAATGACGTGTTCTTCATGGTGCGCGATCCCGACGGGAACCTGGCCGAGATCTCGGCGGAGATCGAGGTTTGCGCGCCCGACCGGCCGGCGGGGGTGTGGGTGCACGAGGAGCGCACGCTCAACCTCTGGGGCAAGGCCATCATGCGCGATTGAGGCGCACATGTCCGACCGTCTGTTGCGTATCCTCGCTTCCTTCGACCTGAGCCATCCGGTTCGCAAGCCGGCACAGCTCATGGCGGAACTGGGCGTGTCGCGCGCGAGCATCTACCGCGACCTGAAGGCCCTGGAAGCGGCCGGCCTGCTGGAGCGGGTGGCGGACCGCGGCTATGCGCTGGGTCCGCTCATCGTCGAGCTGGACCGCCAGATCCGGCTGGCCGATCCGCTGCTGCAGGCGTCCGGCTCGCTGCTGCGCAAGCTTGCCGCCGAGACGGGCGGGGTAGTGCTGCTGTGCCGGGTCCACGGCGACAAGGTGCTGTGCATCCACCAGGAGGCGCCGGCCGATCCGATAAGCCCGGTGAGCTACGAGCGCGGCCGCGCCATGCCGCTCTATCGGGGCGCGACTTCCAAGGTCATCCTGGCCCATTTGCCGAGGGGCGAACTCGAGCGCCTGTGGCAGCGGGACCGCGCCGCGATCGCGGCCGCCGGCTTTCCGCCCAGCTTCTCCGGGTTCATGGCCGAACTCGAGCCCCTCAAGGAGGCCAAGGCCTGTGTCACGCACAGCGAAGTCGACCCCGGCCTGGCGGGACTCGCCGTGGCCTTGCTCGACGGGCCGCGCGTGCTGGGCAGCCTCAGTGTCGTCATCCCGCTCGCCAAATTGCCGGCGGGACGCAGCAAGACCGTGCTCTCCAAAGTCTTTTCGGTCGCTTCCTCTATCGAATCGGCCCTCGAAAACGAACGCCTGCGGGCTCGAAGCAAAAGATAGGAACCATGCAAGCATCCTCTCACTATCCGGTCATCGTCCTCGGTGCCGGCCCGACCGGCTTGACCCTGGCGAACCTGCTCGGCGTCTATGGCGTACGTACGCTGCTGCTGGAACGCAACGCATCCACGGTGGACGAGCCGCGCGCGGTGTCGATCGACGATGAAAGCCTGCGCACCGTTCAGGCGGCCGGACTGGCGGACCAGATCCTGCCTTCCATCGTCCAGGGCTATGGCGTCCATTATTTCTCCTGGTCCGGACGCGAGTTCGCGCGCATCGAGCCGCAATCGACCGAATACGGCTTTCCCAAGCGCAACGCGTTCCGGCAGGCGGTGCTGGTCAGTCAGCTTTGCGCGGGCCTGCGGCGGTTTCCCCACGTGGAGACCAGGTTCCAGCATGAACTGCGGCACTTCAGCCAGGATGAAGACAAGGTCGTGCTGGAAGTCGATCACGACGGCACCCCGGTGGTCGTGAGCTGCGACTGGCTGGTCGCCTGCGACGGCGGACGCAGCGGCGTGCGCGAGCAACTGGGTATCGCCTTGTCGGGCAACACCTTTGCCGAGAAGTGGCTGATCGTCGATCTGCTGGATCGCACGACGCCGTTCCGCCATACCCGCACTTATTGCGATCCCGTCCGCCCGGCCATTCGGCTGCCGGGTCCGCAGGGCACGGTGCGATATGAGTTCATGCTCAAGGAGGGGGAGACTCCCGAGTACGTGCTCGACGAGCAGCGCCTGAGGGAGTGGATCCGCGACCGGGAGCCGCTCGATGCGGAGCTGCCCATCGCGCGCAAGGTGGTGTACACCTTCCACGCGCGGCTGGCGGAACGCTGGCGCCAGGGGCGGGTGCTGCTGGCGGGCGACGCGGCCCATCTGACGCCGCCGTTCGCCGGGCAAGGCATGAACAGCGGCGTGCGCGACGCGACCAATCTCGCATGGAAGCTGCAAGCCGTGGTGCACGGGCGGTTCGGTCCGGCCCTGATCGATACCTACGAAACCGAACGCAAGCCGCACGCCTGGGCGCTGATCGAAATGGCGATACGCATTGGCCGCTACATGCAGCCGAAGTCCCGCCTGCAAGCCATGGCGGCGCAATGGGCGCTCAAGGCGTGCAGCCTGTATCCGCCGGCGCGCGACTATGTCCTTCAGCTGAAATTCAAGCCCAAGCCGCGTTTCGCCCAGGGGTTTTTCATGGAGCAGCCGGGTCGGGCGCCGGATACGGCAATCAAGGCTGGCCAGTTGCTGCCGCAGCCGCGCGTCGAATGGCCCGGCGGGAGCCGGCGGCTATTGGACGAAGCGCTGGGGCCCGGCTTCGCCTGCCTGAGCTGGGTGGGGCGGCCCCTGACGCCGGAGGTCGCGCAACTGGTTGACGCCGCGGGCATGCGGCGCATCGAGCTGGTGCCGGCCGAAGACGACTTCCCCTGGCCGCCGGCGCCCCAGGAGGAAGGGCGCATCGTCGTGCGCGATTGCGAGGGCGTTCTGCAGCAGGTGCTGGCTGACGCCGGAGCGCAGGCGATGCTGGTCCGGCCCGACCGGTATGTCCTGGCGTTCCTGGAGCATGGCGCCAAGGACGACGCGGCGCGCCTGAGGACGCTGTTCGAGCGGTACGGCGCGGCGCGCTAGCGGGGGCGGCCGGCCCGTCGCTACCAGGCGATCTGCGCCATGGAGCCGCCGGCTTCCTCCCAGGGGCTCGACAGCAATTGCGCGATCTGCTCGCGAACCCACCGGTGCAACGGGCTCAGGTTCGTGCGCACGTGCCACGCCATCGCGAGTTCTATCTTGGGCATCGCGTAGGGAAGCGGATAGCTTTTCAGGCTGGACGTCATCCCCCGTGCCAGCGAGGCCGGGAACACCGAGACGAAATCCGTGCTGCGCAGGATGCGTTCGGCCACCAGGAAGCTGGGCACCGACACGACCGTGCTGCGCGACAGTCCCATGCCCGCCAGAATCTCGTCCGTGGTGTCGTCGAACTCTCCACCCAACGGCGAGACGATGACGTGCTGCATGGCGGCGAAGGCCTTGGCCGTCAATTGCTTTTTCCTGTAGGGATGGTCCCAGCGCATGACGGCGACGAAGTGCTCGTCGTGCAGCGGACGCACGTGCAGCCGGTCCGGAAACGCCGACCGGCGCGAGATGATGATGTCCACATGCCCTGAGGCCATGTAGTGCTCGATGTCGGGCACCATCAGGCGCGTCGCCGAGACGAATCCTATCTGTATGCCGGGCGCGGCTGCCGCGAGGTCCCCGAACCATTTGGCCATCCGGCACTGGGTCGCGTCGGTGGTGCCGATCAGGATGCTGCCTTGCGCGGTGGCGGGATCGAATGTGTCCGGCTGGACGATGGCGCGGAAGCCGTCGAGCAGTTCCGATAGCCGGGGCGCGAGTTCCAGCGCGCGCGGGGTAGGCGTCATGCCGCGCGCGCCGGGGATGAGCAAGGGATCGTTGAACATCCGCCGCAAGCGCACCAGCTGGGCCGACACCGCCGGTTGGCTGCTGTTGAGCTTGGTGGCCGCCCGCGTCACGTTGAGCTCGTTCAGCAGGGTTTCCAGCGTCAGGAGCAGGTTCAGGTCCACGCGTCCAGACATAATCGCATCCTTATACAAAGAATCAAGGCTATTGATTTCAATTATGCCTTGGAAAGGCGCACTATTCCTACACGGTCAATCAAGCAATTCGTGAATACCCTTGATTTTGACTGGGGAATTAATGAGAAAGAAGAAACGGAGTTCATCATGAAGACTTTTGCATATACCGCCCTGATCGCCGCGTCGCTGATCGGCGCAGCCGCCCATGCCGACCAAGGCAACGACTACGGCAATGATTTCCCTCCCCCCGGGATCTCCACCACGCACGAACTGACCCGGGCGCAAGTGCTGGCCGAACTGGCCGAGGCCAAGGCCAATGGCGGCATCGTCTACGGCCAGGAAGGCTTCCCCGACCAACCCAAGCAACAGGCCGGCGCGCCGGTCAGCCGCGCCCAGGTGGTCGAAGAGCTCAAGCGCGCCGAACTGGCGCACCGCGCAGGCGGTCCGGGCGAGTACCCCTACAACTGATCATCCCAGCGGTTTGAACGACTTGGCCGCAGGGGCGACACGCCCCGCGCGGCTGCCGGCTCCCAAAAGGACGCCGGCCCGCATACCCGAGATTCCGGAGGCAGTTTCATGAAAGTCCATGCTTATTCCCTCGTTGTCGCCGCTTTGGTCGGCCTGGCCAGCGTGTCGGCCCACGCCGCTTCGACCCCCGCCAACCTGCTCGGTTCGCAGGTAACCGTCGAGAGCGCCGAGCGCGCCATCGCCCTGGACGACAGCACGCGCTATGTCAACGTGCGTTTCGGCGAGACGGTGCGTTTCGACGTGAACGGCAAGAGCTTCGCCGTGAAGTTCGACGGCATCCGCGGCTCGTTCGACTTGAACGCGCTGGCCCCCGCGGGCGTGCTGAATCACCCGGTGAAGGCCTACGTCAGCCCTTCGCCGCTGGATGAACGCTCATTGTAAGAATGGCCCCCCCTACGCGCTTGCGCGCGCCCCCCAGGGGGCGATGCGGGTGGACCGGCGGAGCCGGATCCACCGCATCCTGGGTCTAGTACCGCTTTCTTGGAATGTAGCGCCGGGGCTTCGCTGGCTGCCAGCGGTAGCCACGATGTGGCAATTGGAGAACGCGGTACTAGACCCAGGGCGCCGCGGATCCGGCTTTGCCGGTCCGCCTGCGCCGCCCCCTTGAGGGGGGCGCGCGGAGCGCGGAGGGGGTGGGCTCAATCCCCAAATCTATACCCGATGTTCGTCAGCAGCAGCGTGTCGGATTTCTTCACCCCGGGCTGGGGATTGCTCATGTAGCGGTTGGACAGGGTGATCTTCAGTTCTATCTTCTTGGTGATGGAAGTCGTCAGCCCGGCGTCGAACTGAATGCGGTATTCGCCGCTGTTGCTCAGGTTGGGATAGAGGGCCAGGCGCTGGTTCAAGGACGTGGTGTCCGAGATCATGTGGGTCGATTCTTCGCCCAGCAGCAATTCGGTCGAATTGCGCGTCTCTTCGGTAAATCGCTCGTGGTTGTAGGTCAGGCCGGAGAACAGGTCGAACACCGTTTTCTCGGTCTTGATGATGTGGCGTCCGACACCCGCCGCGGCGACCCCGCGCAGGTCCAGTTCCTGCAGCTTGTCGTGCTCGATATCGAGCGAGCCGAAACCGAATACGCGATCGTTGATGTCGCGGTCGTACTTGCCGCCGAACCGGAACAGGTTGGCGGTCTCCGAACGTTCTCCATTCTCCTTCTTCGTCCCGTAAAGCGTGGTGAGCGTGAAATTGAGCCGGTCCCTTTCCGTGGCCCGGCCCGCATTGGCGCCCAGGTTGATCGAGGTCGAGTCGGTGTTGCCCGAGGCAAGGCTGGCGCCGGCGTTGACCGAGCCACGCCATTGGCCGTCCGTCTTCAGCGGCGTCTGGGCCCAGGCCGGGGTGGCCGCGAGCACGAGGGCGATGGGGACGAGGCATTTGGCGTGGAACATCAGTGCTTTCTCCTTCTGGGTATGGCCGCGTGCGATGCATGCGGCGGAGCATCCTCAATGACGGCTTGCCATTCGGGGTGCGGTTGGACGGGCCGGCGATCCAGCCGCCGCGTGACGATCGGCGGTCGGGATCCGGCTCGAGGGGAGTGCGTCGGCGACGCGGTTGAGCGCGGGAAAGCGGGCCTGCCAGGGCCGATTCCCGCGCGGGCGGGCACGCCGCTTGCCGGGCGTGCCGCATGGGCGTCGATGCGCCCAAGTGCAAACCATACACCGCGCATCCGTCCGCTGCCAACGTAGAATGGCGCCATTGCGCCTTGCGGATACGCTTCGTTTCATGGATGTCATTGCCTCGCTCTGGTCCCGGCTCACCGCCTGGTTCAACGCCTCCGACACGCCCGGCCAGCTCGTGCTGACGCTGCTGGTGTTGCTGGCCGCGACCTTCGCTACGCGCGCCGCGACGCGCTACTACCGTGGCAAGGGGTCCGGTTCGACCGAAGAGCGCCGCATGGGCTACCTGACGGTGCGCAATGTCATCGTCATCACGACGCTGCTGCTGATGCTGTTCATCTGGGGCGGGCAACTGCGCCATTTCGCGCTGTCGGTGGCGGCTTTGGCCGCGGCCGTGGCCATCGCCAGCAAGGAATACGTGATGAGCGCCCTCGGGTCGCTGATGCGGGCCACGCAGCGGACCTACTCGGTGGGCGACATCATCGAGATCAACGGCATGAAGGGCGAGGTGCTGACCATCGACCTGTTCACCACGGCGCTGCTGGAACAGGCGTCGTCGGGCCTGGTGACCGGCCGCATCTACCGGTTTCCCAACATGCTGCTGTTGCTCAATCCGGTGCGGACGATCTCGGCCATGGGCACGTTCGTGCTGGAGTCGGTCAGGGTGCCGATGGAGCCGGGCGACGACATCCCGGCCGCGCAGGAGCGTCTGCTGCAAGCGGGACGCGCGGTCTGCGAGCCTTGGCTGGAGCAGGCGGACGTGCATTTCCGGCACATCGAGGGCGCCTACCTGATCGCACTGCCGGCCAGCGAACCGCTGGCCGTGATCGAACCCGTCGATCCCAAGCGGCTGGACGTCGTGCTGCGTTTCCCCTGCCCGAGCAACCGGCGCTTGCGCACGGGCCAGGAAATCCTGGCCCATTACTACCGGCAGCTCAGGGACGACGCCGCGATCGGCTGAGCGGGCCGCTGTACACTGGCGCCTGTACCGTCGCTCATGCCATGACTCCAGCTTCCTCCTCCAACGCGGACATCATCGTGGTCGGCACCGGCATTGCCGGCCTGGCCGCCGCGCTTGCGCTCGCCCGCCAAGGCGTGCGCGTGGGCCTGCTGGGCCCGCGCGCCCCCCTGCCGGCCCCCGAGGCAGGCCGCTTCGATCCCCGTGTCTATGCGTTGTCGCCCGCCAGCCGTCAATTGCTGGCGGAGCTGGGCATCTGGGACGCCTTGCCGGCGGAGCGCATCACGGGCGTGCGCGCCATGGAGGTTTTCGGCGACCGGCCCGCGTGGGGCAACCGTCCGGCGCGGCTGGGCCTCTCGGCCTGGCAGGCAGGGAGCGACTATCTCGCGTGGATCGTCGAATCGCGAGAGCTCGAAAGAGTCTTGCGGCAGGCCGTGCAATGGTCCGGCATCCGCTGGACCACGGAAGAATTCACCGCTCTCGGGCATGGGCCTGAGCTGGCCGGCGTGACCTTGCGCACCTCCGGCGGCCAGGCGCTGCACGCGCGGCTGGCGGTGGCCGCCGACGGCGCGGAGTCGCGCCTGCGCGCGGCGGCGGGCCTGCCCGCCAATCGCTCCGACTACGGCGCGACCGGCGTGGTCGTGCATCTGACGTCCGAACTGCCGCACCAGGAATGCGCATGCCAATGGTTCACGCCGGACGGCGTGCTGGCGCTGCTGCCCATGCCCGACACCGACGGGGGCCCGCAGGTCTCGATGGTATGGTCCATGCCGCGTGCGCAGGCGGACACGCTGCTCGGCCTGCCCGAGGCCGAGCGAGTGGCGGCGCTCGAGGCGCGGCTGGCCTTGGCTACGCAGGGCAGGCTGGGGGCATTGCGCGTGCGCAGTCCGCTGCATGGTTTCCCGCTCGTGCTGCAGCACAGTCCGCAGTTGACACACGGGGGGGTGATCCTCGTGGGAGACGCCGCCCACGTGGTGCATCCTCTGGCGGGCCAGGGGCTCAACCTGGGCCTGGGAGACGTGCAGGCGCTGGCGCAGGTGCTGGGCGGCCGCGAGCCGTTCCGGCCGGTGGACGATCCGCGCCTGCTGCGCCGCTACGAGCGTGCGCGCGCCGAGCCGCTACTGGCCATGAGGGTGGTTACCGATGGGCTGTTTCACCTGTTCGGCGCGCAGCCGGCCCCGGTGGCCTGGCTGCGCAATGCCGGGCTGGACCTGGTGGACCGCATGCCGCTGCTCAAGCGCATGCTGGTCAACGGCGCCTCGGGTGCGTGAGCACGGGGCGCGAACCCGTCGGAACTCGTCCTTCCGGGAAGAGGTCCGATCAGATGAGTATCGAGATGGCGTGCGCCAGGCGGCGTACGCCAAGCAAGGAGAATTCATGAAACGCACGCTGACGTCCATTCTGCTGGCCACGGCCATCGCCATGCCTACGGCCGTGGCGTGGGCCCAGGCTCCATCGGCCAAGAACGCCGCCGCGGCCGAGGAGGCCGTCAAGCAGCGTTTCGTGCAGCGGTTCGGCCAGGTCGGCGTCGAAGGGGTGTCCCGCACCCCGTACGGGCTCTACGAGGTCCGCATCGGCTCCGAGCTCGTCTATACCGACGAGAAGGTCAGCTTCGTCTTCGACGGCAACCTGATCGACGCGGCCACCAAGAAGAACGTAACCCGCGAGCGCAAGGAACAGTTGCTGGCCGTGAAGTTCGACGAGCTGCCGCTGAACCTGGCGATCAAGCAGGTGCGCGGCAACGGCTCGCGGCGCATCGCCCTGTTCGAGGATCCCAATTGCGGCTACTGCAAGCAATTGCGCCGCTCGATGGAAGGCATCGACAACGTCACGATCTATACCTTCCTCTATCCCATCCTGTCGCCCGACTCCACCGTCAAGTCGCAGGCGGTCTGGTGTTCGGCGGACAAGGGCAAGGCCTGGGACGACTGGATGCTGAACGGCAAGGCGCCCAAGGCCGGATCGTGCAACGCCCCCATCGACGAACTGCTGGCGCTGGGCAAGAAGCTGCGGGTGACCGGGACGCCCACCATCATCTTCGGCGATGACACGCGCGTGGGCGGGGCGATTCCCGCGGACCGGCTCAAGCAGAAGCTCGATTCCATGGGCAAGGCGAGCTGACGCTTCCCTGCCTGGAGCGCCGGCGCCCGCGATCGCGGGCGCGGCCATGTCCGGAACGGGCTAGCGGGCCGGCGCCGGCACCCCTTCGCCCTTGGGCCACAGCACCCACAGCCGGCTCGGCTGCTTCATGCGGCCGGCCATCTCTCCCGCCTCGTCGCCGAATCCCCAGAACAGGTCCACCCGGGCCGGTCCCTTGATGGCGGTGCCGGTGTCCTGCGCCAGCGCCGCCAGGTTCATGGGCTGCCTGGAATTCGGTTGCGTGGTGGAGAGGAACACCGGGCTGCCCAATGGCACGATCGCAGGATCCACCGCTAGCGAGCGGTGAGGCGTCAGGGGCAGCCCCAGCGCCCCCTTGGGCCCCTCGGACGGATCGGCCACGGCTTCCTCCCGGAAGAAAACCACGGCCGGATTGGCGTTGAGCATTTCCTTCACGCGCGCGGGGTTCTTCTGGGCCCAGGCCCGTATGCCCTGCATCGACGCCTGGGCAATGGTCAGTTCGCCCTTGTCGATGAGCCATTTGCCTATGGAGACGTACGGATGGCCATTGTGGTCGGCGTACGCCAGACGTATGGTGCTGCCTTGGCCGGGGCCGGTGTCGAGGATGGCGCGGCCGGTGCCCTGCACCTGCAGGAAGAAGGCGTCGATGGGATCGTTGACCCACACGATGGCGGGCGGCTGCCGTTCGGGGCGGTCGATCTCGCTGCGGGTGTCGTAGGGCACGACGCGCTTGCCGTCGAGCTTGCCGCGGATGCGCTTGCCCACGAGCTCGGGGTAGAGCGAGCCCAGGTCTATGGTCAGCAGGTCCGCCGGCACGGCATAGAGCGGCCATTGATAGGCGCCGCCGCGTTCGCGCGAGGCGTGCACCAGCGGCTCGTAGTAGCTGGTGGCCAGGCCCGTCGCCTGTTCCCCGCCGGGCCCGCGCACAGACCACGGCTGCAGCCAGTGTTCGAAGAAGGCTCGGACTTCGTCGGCCGTCGGCGTGGCGGGCAGTTCGCGGGCGGCGGCGCAGGCCTGTTGCCACGCGTAGGGATCGGCCATCTGGGGGGCGGTATTGGAAACCGGCCGCCCGGTACGCAGGACGATGGATCGGCAATTGGCCAGGAAGGGACGCCACAATGCCTCGACCGTGTCCGTTTTCCAGCCGGGCAGTTGCTGCCAGCTCGCTCGCGCGAAATGCTTGCTGCTTTGCAGGGCCGGCCGGTGGGCGGGACGTGGCACGGGCGCAGGCAGCGGCTTGGCGCTGTCGGGGACGGGAGCCGGCACGGCAGCGGGCGGTGAGGCGACCGGCGGCTGGGCCGGCGTCGTCACGGCATCCTGCGGCGCCTGCGGGGTGCCGGGCGGCTGCGCGCAACCCGCCACCGCGGCCGCCAAGGCGAGCGCGGGCACAGGCAAGCGGCCAAATCGAAGACAATGCAAGTTTTTCGCAACGAACTCGCGAAGGGACATTATGTGGTTGCTCCTGCTGGAAGCGTTCCTGGCGCTTTGCTTACTGGTGTTCATCGTGGCCTGGACTATGTGGCCGAAGAGACGCCCCCCCGTACGCGCAGGCGCGCGCCCTCCAGGGGGCGACGCTGGCGGACCGGAAGGGAGCCCCAACCCCGGGCGGCCCGAGGCCGCTCCCCCTCCAGGGGGTGACGCTGGCGGACCGGCGGAGCCGGATCCGCGGCGTCCTGGGGCAAATCAAGGGGAGTAGGTGTTCTCAATGCAGGGTGCGGGGCATGGCCAGGACGAATTCGGGGATCTCGACTTCGAACGGCATGCCGTTCTCGCCTACGCAATGGTAGGTGCCGCGCATGGTGCCCACCGGCGTGGAAAGCGGGCAGCCGCTGGTGTATTCGAAGCTTTCCCCCGGTTGCAGCAGCGGCTGCTGGCCGACGACGCCCAGGCCCCTCACTTCTTGTTGCTGCTGGTTCCCGTCGGTGATGATCCAATGGCGGCTGATGAGCTGGGCAGGCTCGGAGCCGGTATTGGTGATGCGGATGGTGTACGCAAACACGTACTGCCGCTGGGCCGGGTCGGACTGCTCGGCCAGGTAGCGGGGTTGTACGGTAACCGTCAATTCGTGAGATTTCATGCGTGCGCCATAGGGGTATGACAAGCTTCTACAATGGGATGCATCGAGCCGGGCCGGAATCCGGGGGCGCAGCGCCTCGGCGGCCGTCCGGCGCATTGCTCCTGTGAATGGAATATCTTATGCCAGCCTTTACCACTTCCGGGCCTGCTTCCACGCGCATCGCCCCCAGCATTCTATCCGCCGATTTCGCCCGCTTGGGGGAAGAGGTGCGCAATGTCGTGGCCGCCGGTGCGGATTGGATACATTTCGACGTGATGGACAACCATTACGTTCCCAACCTGACCATCGGTCCCATGGTTTGCGAGGCCATCCGGCCCCACGTGCAGGTGCCGATCGACGTGCACCTGATGGTGGAACCCGTGGATGCGCTCATTCCCATGTTCGCCAAGGCCGGCGCCGACGTCATCACCTTCCATCCCGAAGCGTCGCGCCACGTCGACCGCACCCTGGGGCTGATCCGCGACCACGGCTGTCAGGCCGGGCTGGTGTTTAACCCGGCCACGCCGCTGGACTGGATGGACCACGTCATGGACAAGCTCGACTTGGTGCTGCTGATGTCGGTCAACCCCGGCTTCGGCGGACAGAGTTTCCTGCCTTCGGCCCTGGACAAGCTGCGCCAGGCGCGGGCCCGGCTGGATCGCCATCGGGCCGAGGCGGGGCGCGAAATCCTGCTGGAGATCGACGGCGGAGTGAAAGTGGACAACATCGCCGCCATCCGCGCCGCAGGCGCCGATACCTTCGTGGCCGGTTCGGCCATCTTCGGCAAACCCGACTACGCCGCGGTGATCAAGGAACTGCGGATGCAGATCGCCAAGGGCGAAGCGTCCTACGCATAGGGCCGGACCATCGATGCAACCAAGGAGCCAGGCATGACCTTTCGCGCCGTACTGATCGACCTCGACGGCACGCTGGTCGATTCCGTGCCCGACCTGGCGCGGGCCGCCAATGCCATGCGCGTGGAATTCGGCCTCTCGCCCTTGCGCGAAGACGTCATCGCCACGTTCGTCGGCAAGGGCATCGAGAACCTGGTGCACCGGGCGCTGTCGGGCAGCATGGACGGCCGGGCCGAGCAGGCGCGCTTCCCGGAGGCGCTGCAAGCCTTTCGCCATGCCTACCACGTGGTGAACGGGGAGAAGGCCAGGATCTTCGAGGGCGTGGTCGAGGGCCTGCAGGCCATGAAAGCGCAAGGCCTGCGCATCGCCGTCGTGACCAACAAGCCCGCCGAATTCACGGCGCCGCTGCTCGAGCGGATAGGATTGCGCGCCTATTTCGACGCGGTGGTCAGCGGCGACAGCGTCGCCCGCAAGAAACCCGATCCCGACCCGATGCTGCACGCTTGCGCGTTGCTGGGCGTGCAGCCGGCCGAGGCGGTGGTGGTGGGAGACTCGATGAACGACGCTTCGGCCGCGAAGGCGGCCGGGTGCCGGGTGCTGCTGGTGCCTTATGGCTACAACGAGGGACGCGACGTGCGCGCCATCGAGTCCGATGGTATAGTTTCTTCGCTTTTGGATGCGGCGCGGTGGATCTCGCAATCCCAGGTCCTCTCCCGGACCACGGTGGTTCCGCCGGCCTCGTTCTAGTTTCTTCCCAGGGTCTTTCCCGCACTCCTATGGTTGCCATGACTCGGTCGTTCGCCCAAACCTGCGCCTGGTGGCGCTGGTGGCGTTCGTCTGCCGGGTGGTGGTGATTCTCTCCGGCCGTACGTCAGCGCGCTGACCGGCCACGCAAGCATCCCGATACGAATCCCCCGCCCGAGTCCTGCCGGACCGTCGGGGCATGCGTCCTCGTGCGTTCCGGACACGGTCTCCGCCGGAACCGCAACATCTTTCCCGATACGAGGTACGCATGACTGAAGTCGAATTCCAGGCCCTGGCCGCCCAGGGATACAACCGCATCCCGCTGGTGTCCGAGACCTACGCCGACCTGGACACCCCGCTCGGCCTCTACCTGAAGCTGGCCCAGAACGGCCCGCGCCGCGGCGCCATGAGCTGCCTGCTGGAGTCGGTGGTGGGCGGCGAGCGCTTCGGACGCTATTCATTTATCGGCCTGCCCGCGCGGACCTTCATCCGTGCCCGTGGCAGGAACGTGGAGGTGGTCACCGACGACCAGGTCGTCGAACGCCACGAAGGCGATCCGCTCGCCTTCATCGCCGATTACCAGAAGCGCTTCAAGGTCGCGCTGCGCCCCGGCATGCCGCGCTTCGTGGGCGGGCTGGCGGGCTACTTCGGGCATGACATGGTGCGCCACATCGAGCCGCGGCTGGGGCCGTGCACCAAGCCCGACCCGGCCGGCATGGGCGACCCGGTGCCCGACCTGCTGCTGCTCCTGATCGACGAACTGGCCATCATCGACAACCTGAGCGGCCGGCTCTACCTCATGGTCTATGCCGACCCGACCCAGCGCGAGGCCTATGCCCGCGCGCGTACCCGCCTGCTCGACCTGCGGACCCAGCTGCGCCGGCCGGTGGAGATTCCCTACAGCCAGGCCAGCATGGTGACCGAGACGCGGCGCGATTTCCAGAAGCAGGACTACCTGGCCGCGGTGCGCAAGGCCAAGGAATACATCGCCGCCGGAGACCTGATGCAGGTGCAGGTGGGACAGGTCATCGCCAAGCCTTTCCGAGATTCGCCGCTGTCGCTGTACCGGGCTCTGCGCTCGCTCAATCCGTCGCCGTACATGTACTTCTGGAATTTCGGCGATTTCCACGTCGTCGGATCGTCGCCGGAGATCCTGGTGCGGCAGGAGGCGGTGGTCGAGCAGGGGCAGCCGCGCAGCCGGGTGACCATCCGGCCGCTGGCCGGTACCCGCCCGCGCGGCGGCACGCCGGAAGAGGACGTGGCGCTGGCGGAGGAACTGCGCGCCGATCCCAAGGAGATCGCCGAGCACGTGATGCTGATCGACCTGGCGCGCAACGACGTGGGCCGGATCGCCGAGACCGGGTCGGTGCAGGTGACCGACCAGCTTGCCATCGAGCGCTATTCGCATGTCATGCACCTGGTCTCCAACGTGACCGGCCTGCTCCGGGAGGGGATGACCTCGATGGACGTGCTGCGCGCGACCTTTCCGGCCGGCACGCTGTCGGGCGCGCCCAAGGTGCGGGCGCTGGAGCTGATCGACGAGCTGGAGCCCGTGCGCCGCTGCGTCTATGGCGGCGCGGCGGGCTACCTGAGCTATGGCGGGGAAATGGACGTGGCGATCGCCATCCGTACGGGCGTGATCAAGAATGGCACCCTGTATGTGCAGGCGGCCGCCGGCGTGGTGGCGGATTCCGAGCCCGAGAAGGAATGGATGGAAACGGAAGCCAAGGCGCGGGCGGTGCTGCGGGCGGCGGAGCAGGTGCAACTGGGGCTGGACGATCCGGTCTGATCCGCAGCGAAACGGTCGCCGCAGGTTCACGCCAGCCCGACGCCGCGCATCAGCAGCTTCAGCAGGGCAGCGACGACGAAGACCGCCGCCACGCCTGCCGCCCACAGCGCTACCAGCCACGCCAGCCGGCGCGCCCACGCGCGGCGCGCGCCCGCCATCAGTGATAGCCCTCGCCGTGGCGCACCTTGCCGCGGAACACCCAATAGCCCCAGGCCGTATACATCAGGACCAGCGGAATGATGAGCAGGGTGCCCACCAGCGTGAAGCCCATGCTTTGCGGCGGGGCAGCGGCCTCCCATATCGAGATGGCGGGCGGGATCACGTTGGGCCACAGGCTGATCCCCAGGCCGCTGTAGCCGAGGAAGACCAGGGCCAGCGTCAGCAGGAAGGGCGAGGCGTGGCCTTCACCGCGCAGGGCGTGCAGCAGCCGCCAGGTGACCAGCAGGACCAATATCGGCACCGGCGCGAACCAGACGATGTTGGGAAAGCTGAACCAGCGCTCGGCAATGGGCGGATGGGTGAGCGGCGTCCAGACGCTGATGATGCCGATCACCGCCAGGGTGATCCAGGCCAGCCGCGCGGCGATGCGCCGCATGCGGGCCTGCAGGTCGCCCTCGGTCTTCATGACCAGCCAGGTCGAGCCCAGCAAGGCATAGGCGCATATCAAGCCGAGGCCCGTAAACAGGGGGAAGGGCGCGATCCAGTCGAAAGCGCCGCCCGCATACTGGCCGTCCTGTACCGGCAATCCGTTCAGGTACGCCCCGAGCGTGGCGCCCTGGCAGAAGGTGGCCAGCAGCGAACCGCCGGCGAAGGCGCGGTCCCACAGCCGGCGTTCGTGCTCGCGCGCCTTGAACCGGAACTCGAAGGCGACGCCGCGGAAGATCAGGCCCACCAGCATCAGGATCAGCGGCAGGGCAAGGGCGCTGAGAATGACCGAGTAGGCCAGCGGGAAAGCGGCCAGCAGCCCCGCGCCGCCCAGCACCAGCCAGGTTTCGTTGCCGTCCCAGACCGGCGCGACCGTGTTCATCATGACATCGCGCTCGTCCTTGCTCCCGAAGAACGGGAACAGGATGCCGATGCCCAGGTCGAAGCCGTCCATGATGACGTACATCATGATCCCGAACAGGATGATCACGGCCCATATCAGTGGCAGGTCAATGCCCATGGCGAGGCTCCTCAGGCGTGGCGTCGCCGTCTCCGTTGTCGTCGTGCGCCGCGGAAAGGGGGCGCATCGGCTGCCGCTGTTCCCCGGGGCCGCCCGCGACCTGCTGTCTGTGCTCGTCGGGCGCCGGGCCCTTGGCGATCAGCCTGAGCCCATAGGCGGTGCCGGCCCCGAAGACCGCCAGGTAGACCACGACGAACAGCAGCAGGGTGAAGGCCAACTGGCCGGTGGTGTGCTGCGGCGTAACGGCGTCGGCCGTGCGCAGGAGGCCATAGACGGTCCATGGCTGGCGGCCGATCTCGGTGGTGTACCAGCCCGCCAGGATGGCGACCAGCCCGGCGGGCGACATGGCCAGCGCGAAGCGCAGGAAAGGCCGCGACGTATATAGCCGCGACGATCGCCGCAGCCAGAGTCCCCACACGGCCAGCGCGATCATCAGCAGTCCCAGGCCCACCATGATGCGGAAGGTCCAGAACACGATGGTGGAGTTCGGCCGGTCTTCGGGCGGGAAGTCCTTCAGTGCCGGGATCTGGCCGTCCCAGCTGTGCGTGAGGATGAGGCTGCCCAGCCGCGGCACGTCGACCGAAAAGCGGGTCGTTTCCGCTTCCATATCGGGCCAGCCGAACAGCGTCAGCGGCACGCCTTCGCCGGGCGGCGTGCGCTCCCAATGGCCTTCGATCGCCGCCAGCTTGGCGGGCTGATGCTCGAGGGTATTGAGCCCGTGCTGGTCGCCGAGTATGGCCTGGATGGGGGCCGCCGCCAGCAGCATCCACATGGCCATGGACAGCATGGTTCGCACCGGGGGGCTGTCGCGGCCCCGCAGCAGGTGCCAGGCCGCCGTGCCTCCCACCATCAGCGCGGTAGCCAGATAGGCCGCGGTCACCATGTGGGAAAGCCGGTAGGGGAAGGAGGGATTGAAGATGACCGCGAGCCAGTCGACCGGCACGACGCGGCCGTCGATGATCTCGTGGCCCTGGGGCGTGTGCATCCAGCTGTTGGAGGCCAGGATCCAGGTGGCGGAAATCAGCGTGCCTATGGCTACCGCCAGCGTCGAGACGAAATGCAGGCCCGGACCTACCCGCTTGAGGCCGAACAGCATGACGCCGAGGAAGCCCGCCTCGAGGAAGAACGCGGTGAGGACCTCGTAGGTGAGCAGCGGCCCCGTGATACTGCCCGCGAAGCGCGAGAAATTGCTCCAGTTGGTGCCGAACTGGTAGGCCATCACGATGCCGGATACGACGCCCATCGCGAAGGCGACGGCGAAGACCTTGAGCCAGAAGTGGTAGAGATCGATGTAGACCTGCCGGCGGCTGCGCAGCCACAGCGCCTCGAGCACGGCCAGATAGCTGGCCAGTCCTATCGTGAGCGCCGGGAAGAGGATGTGGAAGGAAATGGTGAATCCGAACTGGATTCGGGCAAGCAGCAGGGCATCCATGGCGGGGCGGACTCGGGCTGGCTAGGCGGCTGGGCGCCGGCGGCGGCGCGACAGCACGACGGCGGCCAGGGCTGCGATCACGAGCAAGGCCGCGATCATGCCCCAGACGATGAAAGGCTGGACCTTGGCGAGCAACGGGCGCGGGCCGCCGTGCCGGGCGGTGGACACGTCGCGGCTCGACACCTTGACATCGCCGTTGCCGTACTGCGCCAGGACATAGTTGGAGATGGCGGCGATCTGCTCGTCGGACAGCGCGCTCACATAGGACTTGCCGTCGAAGCGCGGCATCAGCGCGTACTGTCCGCTCGCCTCGCGTTCGACGCCGTAAAGGATGACGGCCACCAGGTTGGACGGGTTCGGCGAGCCGGTTGCCGTGTTGTGGAAAAGGGAGGGATAGCGTTGATTGGCGCTACCGGATCCGTCCGGCTGGTGGCAACTGGCGCAGTGGGCGCTATAGAGCGCGGCGCCGGTTTTCAGGCTGTCACGCTCGTTGGGGCCGAAGCTGCCGCGCAGTTCCGCCTCGCTGCTGGCGGGCCGGCCCCGAGAGAAGGCGGGCCCTGCCGCCTGTCCGCCGGCGTCGGCCACGGGCGGAACGGTGCGCAGATAGGCCACCATGGCCTGCAGGTCCTCGGGACGCAGGTGTTGGAAGCTGTTCTCGACCGCTTCGGCCATTGGCCCCGCAGCCTGGCCCTTGCCCTGGGCGTGGCCGGTGCGCAGGTACCGTACCAGGTCGGCGTCGCTCCAGCGGCCTATGCCCGAGGCGTCGGACGTGATGTTGGGGGCATACCAGGCGCCGAGCTGCGCTCCCGACAGGAAGCGGTCGGCACGTTCTGCCATGAGCGCATTGCGCGGCGTATGGCAGGTGCCGCAGTGGGCCAGTGCGTTGGCCAGATAAGCGCCGCGGTTGACTTGCTCGCTTGCGGCGGGGTCGGGCCGGAAGCGCTCGTTGTCGAGGAACAGCAGGTTCCAGGCGGCCATCGAGGCGCGCACGTTGAACGGAAAGGGCAGCTCGGTCTTTGCGACCTCTGCGTCCACCGGCTCGACGCCGTGCATGAAGTAGACGTAGAGCGCATGCACGTCCTCGTCCGTCATCAGGGTGTAAGCGGTGTACGGCATGGCCGGATACAGGTGGGCGCCGTCGGCCCGTATGCCTTCGCGCAGCGCCCGCGCGAACTGTCGTTCCGTGTAGTTGCCGATGCCCGCGGTCTTCGATGGAGTGATGTTGGTGGCGTAGATGGTGCCAAGGGGCGACTCGACGCTGTAGCCGCCGGCGAAGGGCTTGCCGCCCTTGACGGTATGGCACGCGGTGCAGTCGGCGGCGATGGCCAGGTAGCGGCCTCGTTCGATCAGGGCGGCATCCGTGCCCGGCCCGGGCGCCGTCTGCGATGCCGCGGCGCCGGGGGCGGCCCAGGCCAGGATGCCGAGCAGCAGCGCGACGGCGCTCTTCGCGAAGGCGGTCGCGGAGACGGGAAGGGGCGGGCTCGGCATCATCCCTAGGCTCGCTGCAGTTCGCGTTCGATCGAGGCGGCGGCTTTCAGCCCGAGCGCCACCATCGTCAGCGTGCTGTTGACGACGCTGCCCGAGGGCATGGCCCCGCCTCCGGGCAGCCACAGATTGGCATGGTCGTGCGCCCGGCAGTCGCCGTCCACCACCGAGTCCTTCGGGCTCGCGCCCATGATGGTGCCGCCCATGATGTGGTTGTTGGCGTTCAGGTCCGGGGTGATGTGGAACTCCACCGCGCCGAACAGGCTCCCTATGTGCTCGAGCTGGCGGCGCGAGGCCTCTGCGCCCTTGCGCACGTATTCCCCGACGTCGTAGTGGATGTCCGGACAGGGCAGCCCCAGCGGATCGCGCCGCGTGGCGCTCAGCGTCAGCCGATTGTTCGGATCCGGCAGCGGCTCCAGGCTGATCGACAGGTCCACGCCGAATGCCGTGCGGCGGCGGATCTCGTCGTCCAGCTCCTTGCCGACCAGGCCCAGCTTGAGCGCCTGGGTGGTGGCCGGCCCGACCCGGGTGATGTTGTTCAGGATGATCTTGTTGGCCGAATACTCGGAACGGAAGGTGCCGTCGCGCGGCCCGACGAGGCAACTGCTCTGCGCCGGGCCGCGGCCGGTCCAGATGGGCTCCTTGGCCAGGAACGTGCAGTGGAAACCCGAATGGTCCATCATGTTGCGGCCTACTTGGTCCGACGAATTGGCGATGCCGCGTGGATTGCGTGCGTTGGCGGCGATCAGCAAGAGACGCGGGGTTTCGATGCCATTGCAGGCCAGTACGAACACCTTGCCGGTCGCCTTGCGCGTCCGCCGGCCGGCGTCGTACCAGTGCACGGCGGTGACCCGGTTGTTCTCGTCGGTATCTATCTTGTAGACCACTGCTTCGGCCAGCACCTTGGCACCCTTGGCCTCGGCGCTGGTGACGTGATGGATGCCGTTGTACATGGCCGAGATCGGGCAGATGGGCTGGCAGTTGTTATTGCCGCAGCATTCCGGCCGGCCGTTCCAGGGCCGGGTGTTGCGGGCCTGGGGAATGGGAACCGAACGGTAGCCATGGGGATTGACTACCTCCGCAAAGCGGCGGTCGCCGTAGCCCCAGGGAATCATGTCCATCGGGTAGGGGCGGCTGCGCTCGGACGGCGATTGCAGCGCCGGATCGTTGGGGCCGGCCACGCCCATGCGGTCTTCGGCGTCGCAGTAAAAGGGTTCCAGCTCATCGTAGGAAATCGGCCAGTCGCGTCCCACGCCGTATGTGCTTTTCATGCGCATGTCGACGGGCAGATGGCGCCAGCACGAGGCGGCCCAATGCCAGGTGGTGCCGCCTACGACACGCAGATAGCCTTGCTGGAAGCTCCCGCCGCTGGGACCGGTGGTGAGCACGTAGTCGTTCTTGGGGAAATACAGCGGCGCAGGCGCCAGGGGCGATTGTGGAAACAATCCCTGGAAGTCCGAGCCTACGCGGTTGAAGAACGGCATGTTCCGCCAGTTCTCCACCACCTGCCCGCGATCGATGCGCGGTCCGGCTTCCAGGACCAGCACGGAGTGGCCCTTGCCAGCCAGCTGGTCGGCGATCATGGCGCCGACCACGCCGGAGCCGACGACGATGACGTCGGCGGTCGCGTCGCCGCGGGAATCGAAGGCGGGACTTTTCATCGGCGCTCCGGAGACGGGGTGCCTTGTGGCGTGGAAGCCGGCGGCGCCGGCGGGCGCGTGGTGGGTACCGGAAAGCCGGTAGTGGGTGGTTCGGGGCTGGGTTTTTCCACCGGCGGCGACACGCGTACAGGCGGCGGATCGGCTACCCACCAGGCGGGGCCGTAGTTGCAATAGGTGGGAACTGTCTGGCCATCCTCTACCGTGCGATACATCAGCGCCTCGCGGTAGGCCACCACGGTAGCGTTGCTGTCCGAGCCCACCGAACCGGTGTACCAAGCCGCGACCACCGCCAGCGCCGTCTCCCGCAAACCCGCTGTGGAGGCATCGGCAAGCAGCGCCTGGGGCGTGGCAGCGTCCTTGGCCAGTTCGCCGAGCCTGGCCGCCTGGGCCGTGAAATCGCCGGAAGCCTTGCGCATCGCATCGTAGATGCGGCGGGCGGTGGTGGCGTTGAGTTCTGCGTGGCCCGTAATGGCCCGGGAAAAAGCCAGAAAGGCCTCTTGCTCAGGGGCCGCCGCGGCAGGAGAGGAAGGCTGGGCTGCGCCGGATGCCAAGCGCGACAGCCACGGGCCGCCGAGCAAGGCGGCCAGGGAGGCCGCCAGCACCTGGCGGCGCCCGCTGTCGTGGTCCCGGACCCCCGATCTGGGGGCGTAATCCGGCGTGTCCGTGCCCGGCCTGCCGTCGCTCATGAAACCCCTCCATCCGCGTGGGTGAGCCGCGACCCCGGGGACGGCCGCGGCGGATTCTCATCACTTGAGCGGACGAGCAAGCAATCGCCATGCCGATGTGTCCCCCGCGGAGCGGAAAACCGCCGAAGCGCGGCGCATGCCCGGCGTTTGTCCCGATCCGGCAGCGCCCGGGCGGGGCGGCGCGCCGGGCTCGCCGATGCAATATTTGCGATCGGTCCGGGAGATATCTACATGGCCGCCGCGTCCGCGGCGTCGAATCCGGCCGCGGCGTTCAGCACCGCCAGCACCGAGGCCGCCACGGTATTGGGATGGCATCCCGCGCCGAAGCGGGTGCCGGGAACGCCGGGCAAGGCGGCCTCCACGATGGCGAAGGCTCGGGCGTCGGCTCCCTCCCCCATGCTGCGCTCTTCATAGCCGTCGATCCGCAGCGGCAGGCCCAGCACGGCGGCGTTCAAGCGCCAGTTCGGCGTGCCGCCCTCCGCCTTTCGCGGGCAAGGCTGCAACTGCGTCCGCAGGAAGGCCGCAAGCGATGCCGCCGTCCTGTCGGGCGGTGGCAGGGGCGACGCCGGAATGGATTGCCGCGCTGGGCCCGCCTTGTCACGGGTGCGCAACAAATGGTCGTCAGGATCGGGGGGCTCGTTCCGACTCCACAGCGGTCCTCTCGAAGCCGCGGTTACTGATGCATGGCGACCCTTTCCCTTCCCGTCCGGCGCCGCGCCGGGTCTCGCGGCCAGCGCCGGCTGGCAGGGTGGGCGCTGTCGCTGCTGCTTTGCGGTGGCGCGATGGCGGATGAACATCGCCCCGGCCTGGATGTTGCGGACCGGCCCGTCTCCTTCGACATCGGGCGCCAACCCTTGCGGCAGGCGCTGGAGCAGTATTTCCGTACGACGGGCCAGTCGCTGCTGTACGACGACGCGATCACGGCCGGCAAGCAGGCCGGGCCGTTGAAGGGCGAGTTCACTACGACCCCGCCTATCCCCCGGCGCTCAGCGCCGTGGCCGCGGGAGGCGACGTACTGGTGTTCGGGAGGGCGGTCCTGCGGGCGGCGCCGGACGCGGGGCTCGACCTGCTTGCCCGCGACTCGGTCTTCTACGGCATGCGATACATGGACGACAGCGGCGGCAACTACCTCGCGCTCTCCGGCGATCCCGCTCATGCCGCGTCCCGTCCGATACGCATCTATGCGGCGAACGGCGACATCACCAACGTGCGCACGGGGCAAATGGTCGCAAGCTGGGCTGGCGCCATCACGGACTACATCGGGGGCGGACCCGTCTGGATGCGCGCGAGCCGGGACATCATCGCGGGCGGCGGGCTGGACGACCCCGCGACGGATTGGCGCAACGAAGCCGGAGGCGGCGGACTGATCGTGCACCGCGGAGACAACGACGTGTCGATCATCCAGGCCGGTCGCGACATCATCTATTCGAACTTCCAGGTGGCGGGCCCCGGCACGCTCACGCTCATCGCCGGCCGGAACATCTACCAGGGAGACAATGGGTCGATCGTCTCGATCGGCCCGGCCGCGGCCGGCGACGATCGTCCCGGCGCCTCTATCCTGCTGCAGGCGGGAGCCGGCGCCGCGGGCCCGGACTATGCGGCGTTGCTGCCCTATCTGGATCCGGCCAATCTCGCCCTGGCCGGCATGCCGCTGGCCGACCAATCCGGCAAGGTCGCGAAGACCTATGAAGGGGAACTCGTCGACTGGCTGAAGGAACGCTACGGCTTTGCGGCGGCAAACGGCGCGCAGGCTCGCGCGTATTTCGCGGAACTGCCCGCCGAACAGCAAGGCATTTTCCTGAGGGCCGTCTATTTCGCCGAGCTGCGGGAAGGCGGACGCGAGTACAACGACGCCGACGGTCCGCGTTTCGGTTCCTACCTGCGCGGCCGCCAGGCGATCGCCACGCTGTTCCCCGACGTCGGCCCGGAAGGCGGCGAGATCGGCCGCGAGGGCGACATCATCATGTTCGGCGGGTCCGGCGTTCGCACCAACTTCGGCGGCGACATCGAGCTGCTGGCGCCGGGCGGACAGATCGTGGTGGGCGTGCAGGGTGAAGTCCCCCCGGCCAGCGCCGGCGTGATGACGCAGGGCGAAGGCGACATCCGGCTGTTCAGCGAACAGTCGCTGCTGCTTGGCCTGTCCCGCGTCATGACCACCTTCGGCGGCAGCATCCTGGCCTGGTCGGAAGAAGGCGACATCAACGCCGGCCGGGGCGCGAAGACCACCGTCCTGTTCACCCCGCCCAAGCGCGGCTATGACAGCTACGGCAACGTGACGCTGGCCCCGCAGGCCCCGAGCTCGGGGGCGGGCATCGCCACGCTCAACCCCATTCCCGAGGTGCCGCCGGGCGACGTGGACCTGATCGCGCCGCTGGGTGTCATCGACGCGGGCGAGGCAGGCATACGCGTCTCCGGCAACATCAACCTCGCCGCGCTGCGGGTGGTCAATGCCGAGAACATCCAGGTGCAGGGCAAGGCGTCCGGCCTGCCCGTGGCGGCGGCGGTGAACGTATCGGCGCTCACGAGCGCCAGCGCGGCGGCCAGTTCCGCGGCCACCGCGGCCCAGGAAGCAGTCCAGCGCGACCGCGCCGCTGCGCGCAGCAGCCTGCCGTCGGTCTTTACCGTAAGGGTGCTCGGCTTTGGCAACGAGACGATGCCGGAGGAAAGAAAGGGCAACACGCCGGGCGAGCCGCTCGGCTACCGGCCCGCGAGTGCGATCCAGGTGCTGGGCGATGCCAGCCTGGGCGAGGCGGCACGCAGCCAGCTGACGGCGGCCGAGCGGCGTTCGCTGGGGCTGTAAGCGGCGGCAAGGCCCGGCTGGCGGCGGCCGGGGCCGGGAAACGGGGACCTTGCGTCCCCTTTTCTTTTCGTTCGACAAGCGAATCGCGGACGCGTTAGAATGCCCCCGAGCCTGCATGCGCGCCTCGCTGCGGCCCATTCTTCACTCGCCAGACGACATGAACCGTATCGTTTCGAACCAAGCTGCTCGGTGGTGGCGCTTCCGCTAGGAAGCGGCACGTCGTTGCGGTTCGAAACTGCACCTTGCCGCCGTAACCGGTGGCAGGTCGCGCATTCACACAGCTCCCCGGCACGGCGGCTCCCGATCCAGGAGATTGCCCGTGCACCCAGCAGTACCTTCCCTTGCTAGCCGGATCCCCGCATACGCGAGCCTTGGCCCGTCGTTCGCGTGGTGGCGCTCGCCGCCGGACGGCGCGATTGCCGACGCGTTCCTGGCCGATGGCCTGCTCGATTCAAGGGAAGACTGACATGCTGCTGATGATCGACAACTACGATTCGTTCACCTATAACCTGGTCCAGTACTTCGGCGAACTGGGCGCCGACGTGCGCGTGTACCGGAATGACCAGATCACGCTCGACGACATCGCGGCCCTCGCGCCCGAGCGCATCTGCGTGTCGCCCGGACCGTGCTCTCCGGCCGAGGCCGGCATTTCGGTGCCGCTCATCCAGGCCTACGCGGGCAAGGTGCCCATCCTTGGCGTCTGCCTGGGACACCAGTCTATCGGCGCCGCGTTTGGTGGCAAAATCGTCCGCGCGCGGCAGATCATGCACGGCAAGACGTCGCCCATCACCCATGCGGGCAGCGACGTGTTCCGGGATTTGCCGTCTCCTTACACGGTAATCCGGTATCACTCGCTCGCCATCGAGCGCGACAGCCTGCCCGATTGCCTGGAGGTGACGGCGCAGACCGACGACGGGGAGATCATGGGCGTGCGCCACAAGGCGCTTCCCGTCTACGGCGTGCAGTTCCATCCCGAATCGGTCCTGAGCGAGCACGGCCATGCCTTGCTGCGCAATTTCCTGCAGTTGAACGCATGAACCAGCGGCAACGATTTTCCGAGGAGTCCAAGGTGCCCATTACCCCTACCGAAGCGCTGGTGCGTTGCATCGAACACCGTGAGATTTTCCACGACGAGATGCTGTCGCTGATGCGCATGCTGATGCGCGGCGAAATGGCGCCCGCGACCGCGGCGGCGCTCATCATGGGCCTGCGCGTCAAGAAAGAGACCATAGGCGAGATCACCGCGGCCGCGCGCGTCATGCGCGAATTCGCGGATGGCGTGAAGGTGGCCGATACCGACAGCCTCGTGGACCTGGCCGGCACCGGCGGCGACGGCGCCCATACCTTCAACATCTCCACGGCGGCCATGTTCGTGGCGGCCGCTGGCGGAGCCAAGATCGCCAAGCACGGCAACCGCGGGGTGTCCTCCTCGTCGGGCAGCGCGGACGTGCTGGAAGCGCTCGGCGCCAATGTCATGCTGCCGTCGGAAGCGGTGGCCGAATGCATCGAGGCCACCGGCATCGGCTTCATGTTCGCACCCATCCATCATTCGGCCATGAAGAACATCGCGCCCATCCGCAAGGAACTCGCGGTGCGCACCATCTTCAACCTGCTGGGACCCCTGACCAATCCCGCCGGCGCCGCCAACCAGCTCATGGGCGTGTTCCACCCGGACCTGGTCGGCATCCAGGTGCGCGTGCTGCAACGGCTGGGTTCCAAGCACGTGCTGGTGGTCTACGGCAAGGACGGCATGGACGAGGCCTCGCTGGGCGCGGCTACCATGGTGGGGGAACTGCGCGACGGCGAGGTCTACGAGTACGAGATCCATCCGGAGGACTTCGGCTTGCAGATGGTCTCGAACCGCAGCCTGAAAGTGGCCAACCGCGAAGAATCCCGCGAACTCGTGCTTGAGGCCTTGTCCAACGTACCGGGGCCGGCGCGCGACATCGTCGCCCTCAACGGCGGCCTGGCGATGTACGCCGGCAATACCGTTTCATCCGTGGCCGAGGGCATACGCAAGGCGTTCGAACTGATCGCCAGTGGCGCCGCGCGCGCCCGGCTCGACGAATTCGTATCGTTCACCAGGAAGGCGGCATCGCGGTAGGCCGCCTTCTCATCGCTATTTTCATCGGGTGGGTCATGAGTGACATTCTCCAACGCATATTGGAAGTAAAGGCAGAAGAGGTCGCTACCGCGCGCCTGCTGCGCAGCGAGGCCGACCTGCGGCGCGAGGCCGAGGCGCGCCAGGACGTGCGCGGCTTCGCCCAGGCCATCGAGGCCAAGGTGGCGGCGGGCCAGTCCGGCGTCATCGCCGAGATCAAGAAAGCCTCGCCCTCGAAGGGCCTGCTGCGCGAAAACTTCCAGCCCGACGAGATCGCGGCTTCGTACGCATCCCACGGGGCCGCGTGCCTGTCGGTCCTGACGGACGTGCAGTTCTTCCAGGGCTCGCTCGACTACCTGCGGCGTGCCCGCGCGGCATGCGCGCTGCCGGTCCTGCGCAAGGACTTCATCGTCGACTCCTACCAGGTGGTGGAAGCCCGCGCCATGGGAGCGGACTGCATCCTGCTCATCGTCGCGGCACTCGCGCCCGCCCAATTGCGGGACCTGGAGGCGCTGGCCATGGAACTGGGCATGGACGTGCTGGTCGAGGTCCACGATCGGGACGAACTGGACGTGGCGCTGCAGCTGCGCACGAACCTCCTGGGCATCAACAACCGCAACCTGCGTACGTTCGAGGTGTCGCTGCAGACCACGATAGACCTGCTGCCCAGGATCCCGGCGGGCAAGCGTGTCGTCACCGAAAGCGGCATCCTGGGCCGCGCCGAAGTGCGGCAGATGCGCGAGTACGACGTCCACGCCTTCCTCGTGGGCGAAGCCTTCATGCGCGCCCCCGATCCGGGCGCCGAGCTGGCGAGGTTGTTTGCATGAGCGCGCCCGCCCGGCCGCCCGAAGGGCGCGCTCCCTCCCCTGGGGAGGATGTCGCGCAGCGACAGGAGGGCACACCAGTGAGCGCGCCCGCCCGGCCGCCCGAAGGGCGCGCTCCCTCCCCTGGGGAGGATGTCGCGCAGCGACAGGAGGGCACACCAGTTAGCGCGCCCGCCCGGCCGGCGAGTCTTCCTCGCGACGATTTGTTTTCCTCCTGGGCGGACAACCGCCTAAGCGAACCGCTGCAGGACCATGTAGACCGCCTGCCTCCCGGCTGGCGCGCCTTGCTCGACGATGCGCTGTCCAGTTCCTCGTTTGCTGCCTTGCAGCGTTTCATCGAGCAGCGGCGAGCTGAAGGAGCCGTCATCTACCCCGCCTCGCCGTTTCGCGCGCTCGATCTGGCCACGCCGGAGTCGACGCGGGTCGTGATCCTCGGGCAGGATCCTTACCACGGTCCCGGCCAGGCGCAGGGCCTCGCATTTTCGGTGCCCGAGGGTTTCAAGCGGCCCCCCAGCCTGCGCAACATGTTCAATGAAATCGCCGCCTGCTTCGGCGGCGACCCGGCCACGTTCGGCAACGACCTGGAACGCTGGGCAAGGCAGGGCGTGCTGTTGCTGAACACCTCGCTCACGGTCGAGGACGGCGCGCCGGCTTCGCACGCCAGGCAAGGCTGGGAAGCCTTCACCGACGCGGTCATCGCGGCGGTGGCCCGGGAGCCTGCGCCCAAGGTCTTCATGCTATGGGGCGCGCATGCCCAGGCCAAGCAGGCGCTGCTGCCGCCCGGCGGCAGGCACCTGGTGCTGACGGCCAACCATCCCTCGCCGCTGTCGGCGCGCCGTCCGCCGGTGCCCTTCCTGGGCTGCGGGCATTTCGCGCAAGCCAACCGCTGGCTGTCGGAGCAGGGCCGCGAACCGATCGCCTGGTAGCCGACCTCCGCCCGCGCCGTGTCCCGCGCGGGCGTGTTCCAGCGCGAACAGGCCCTAGTCCGCGGGAGAGATCGTGCACTCCGTTTCCGGCGGCGCGTCCAGCTTCAGCGTGAAGCGGCGCAACTCGTCGCGCCGGAACGCGTGCACCTCGACCAGGTCGCCGGGGCGGTAGCGCGCCAGCAGCTTGTCCAGGTTGCCGTTCTGCACGCGGATGCCATCGAGGGCGACCAGCACGTCATGCGCCGACAGCCCGGCACGGTGGGCCGGTCCGCGTTCGTACACGGTGGCAAGGCGCAGGTCCTCTCCCTGCCGGGCGGTTTTCACGCCCAGCGAAGGCAGCGCGGAGGCTGTCTTCCACGCCAGGCGATAGCCCTGGCGCGCCAGCAGTTCCGCCAGCGGCACGTCCTCGCGGCCATAGACATAGCGGCGAAGGTACTCGCGCGCGTCCACGCCGGTGGCTTCGCGGATCAGCGCCGGCATCGCGTCCTCGGCGACGCCCTGCGGCGAGCCGCGGTAGAAGTTTCTACCGTAGCGGGTCCACAGCAGCCGCATGACGTCGTCCAGTCCATGGCGGCCGAGGCTTTCCTGCCGCAGCAGCAAGTCCAGCCCGAGAGCGGCCAGCGCCCCCTTGGTGTAATAGCTGACAATGGCGTTGGGCGAGTTCTCGTCCTGTCGGTAGTAGCGCGTCCAGGCGTCGAAGGAGCTTTCCGCCACCGACTGCTTGAAGCGGCCCGGCGCCGCGTGCACCGAGGATACGGTCTTGGCGACCGTGCGCAGATAATCCTGCGGCGTGATCAGGCCTGCGCGCAGGACGAACAGGTCGTCGTAGTAGGAGGTGAAGCCTTCGAACAGCCACAGCAGCCGGGTGTGGTTCTCGCGCTCCAGGTCGTAGGGGGCGAACGCGGCGGGCTTGATGCGCTTGACGTTCCAGGTGTGGAAATATTCGTGGCTGACCAGGCCGAGGAAGTTGCGATAGCCGTCGCTTTGCTCGGGACGCCCGCGCACGGGCAGGTCGGCGCGCGAAGTCATCAGCGCCGTCGAGGCCCGGTGCTCGAGGCCGCCGTAGCCGTCGCCGGTCACCATGGTCATGAACACATAGCGGTCGGCGCTGTCCAGGAAGGGCGCGCGCCGCGTGCGCGGCTCGAAGAACGCGATCTGCTTCTCGCAGATCTTGCGGATGTCGGCGGCCAGCCGCTCCAGGTCGAGGTTCGGCACGTTGCCGGTAAAGACCAGTTCGTGCGGCGCGCCATGCGCCTCGAAGCTGGCGACCTGTGGCGTGCCCATTTCTATGGGGTGGTCGATCAGCGCATCGTAGTCGGGCGCCCGGTACATGCCGAAGCCGTGGCGCGGGGCGCGTGCGGGGTGCCCCTCGGCTTCCGGCAGGCTGGTATAGACCTTCCAGTCCAGGCTGCGGGGTGGCGCCAATTCGAGCAGGCAAGGAAGGTGCTCCTGGCCGGCCACGCGAAGGAAGACGCTGGTGCCGTTGAAGAAACCGTGGGTGTCGTCCAGGTGCGCGGCCCGCACCGAGAGGTCCCAGGCGTAGATGACGCAGGTGATCTGCAGCGGCCCGCGGCACGGCGCAGCCTGCCAGGTGTGCTTGTCGAGCTTGGTCAGCTCGATCTTGCGGCCCCAGGCCCGGGCCTCGATGCGCTCGATCTGGCGGGCGAAGTCGCGGATCATGTAGCTGCCGGGGATCCATGCCGGCAGGCTCACGCATTGGCCGGTGGGCGCGGGATCGGGAATGGAAACGGTGACGGTGCAGCGATGGCCGGCCGGATCGGTCGGCTCCAGTCGATAGGTTATGGCTTCGGTCATGGAGGTCCGTGTAGAGGGCCCGCGCGACGTCAGGCGCGGCGGTCGTTCGTATGGCGATCGATTCGCAGGTGCGTCTATGTTAGGCCAGCTGTGTCGGGCCCGGCGCGAGGTCGTCCGGCGTGTCGACGTCGCGCACGCAACCCGCGTCGTCCACGGGGATGGGCGTGACCTGTCCGGCGATGAGGCTGCGCGCGCCTTCGTCGCCGCCCAGCATCGACAGCCGGGGCGTCCAGGCCGGCCCCAGGAGGACGGGATGCCCGCGCATCAGGCGGTAGCTTGGCGCCAGCACCGCTTTCCCGCGCCGGCTCGCCGGCAGAGCCAGCCACGCATCGCGCAGCGCGGCCACGGTGTCCGGATGCAGCCACGGCATGTCGGCGGGCATGACGCACCAGGCGGGCGCTTCGTTGCCGGCCGCGCTTTCCCGGACCGACAACTGGGCGACCGCCTGAGCCAGCGTCGCGCCCATGCCTTCGGCGGCGCGATCGCAAGTCACGATCTCGCAGCCCGCGCGCCGCAGCGCCTCCGCGACCGCAGGAGCAGCCGGGGAGGTGGCCGCGGCGATCCGGGGCAGCGCGCCGCGCAGCGCCTGCGCTGCCGCCACGCACACCGGCCGGCCATCGACCTCGGCCAATAGCTTGTTGGCGCTGCCGTCGGCGGAAAAGCGCGAGCCGCGGCCCGCGGCCAGCAATAGTCCGATCACCGTCCGTCCGCCGCTGGCTCCTGGCGCCATGTTCCGTTCCTGCCCGTGAAACCGAAAATGGTGCGCCATGCCGCCGTGAAACTCAAGCCGCCGGCGCGCGACGGGCAAGGTATGCTTGCGGACAGGCCCGGCGCCGACCGGGCGCGCCGTTTGCCGGCCGGGCGTGGCCGGCGCCGCATCTGCATCTATACATATGGGAGGTGTGTGGTCGTGAGCGAAGCTCTGGTTCTGATCGAACGTCGAGGCCGCGTCGGTCTCCTGACGCTGAATCGCCCCAAGGCCCTGAACGCGCTGAACGACGCGCTGATGGACGAACTGGGCGCCGGGCTGCTGGCGCTGGACGCCGATCCCGGCATCGGCGCCATGATCATCACGGGCAACGAGAAGGCCTTCGCCGCCGGGGCCGACATCGGCGCGATGAAGGACTGGTCCTATATGGACGTCTACGGTTCCGATTTCATCACCCGCAACTGGGAAACCCTGCGCCGCGTCCGCAAGCCGGTCATCGCCGCGGTGGCGGGCTATGCGCTGGGCGGAGGCTGCGAGTTGGCCATGATGTGCGACATGCTGGTGGCGGCCGATACGGCCAAGTTCGGCCAGCCCGAGATCAAGCTGGGCATTATTCCTGGGGCGGGCGGCTCGCAGCGCCTGCCGCGCGCCGTCGGCAAGGCCAAGGCCATGGACCTGATCCTGACGGGCCGGTTGATGGACGCGGCCGAGGCCGAGCGCGCCGGCCTGGTCTCGCGCGTGGTGGCGGCGGATCGCCTGCTGGACGAGGCGGTAGAGATGGCCACCGTCATTGCCTCGATGTCGCTGCCTTCCGTGATGATGGCCAAGGAAGCCGTCAACCGCGCCTACGAGACGCCGCTTGCCGAGGGCCTGCTGTTCGAACGCCGCCTTTTCCATTCGCTGTTCGGCACGCAAGACCAGAAGGAAGGCATGGAGGCCTTCGTGGCGAAACGGCCGCCGGTCTTCAAGCACAGATAGGGACGAGGAGGCGCGAAAAAATTTTTGCTGCCTCCAAACGGCGATAGATCGCGCTTTTCGAGCCTTGTCGAGGCGTATCGGCCGTTTTTCCCTTCATGAAACTGACAAAAAAGCGTGAACCGATTTGCGTGCCGATTTCGATACATGCTATAGTCTCTTTCTCGACGCGAACAACGCAACGCAAGCAGCGTAGCGGTGGGCGGGTCGGGTGAGGTGGGAAGCTTGGCAGGCAGTTACGCAAGAGCGGGTGCGGCAGGCGGTTCATCAAGAGAAGGGGGTCGCGGCGTGCGGGTTGCGCGGCGGATCTGGCAGGTCGGTGGCAAGCAAGCAGCGCGCGACACGATTTGACAGAGATAAAAAACTCCTTCATAATCTCGTTTCTCTGCTGATGACGCAGCGCCGGCA